>Ga0181402_1000157_pt1 | contig 23982 bp, 29 predicted proteins | sample 25SPOviralmetaG_FD_130131 | JGI IMG/M metagenome (GOLD analysis project Ga0181402, IMG submission 130131) | Marine viral communities from the oligotrophic San Pedro Time Series (SPOT) site, San Pedro Channel, CA, USA - 25 SPOT_SRF_2011-08-17 | ecosystem: Environmental > Aquatic > Marine > Strait...
CACCATCTAAATCGAATATTACTAATTTTACTTTCATATAAATTCTAATTTTTTATACATACCCATATCAATAAAAAAATATTTGTATAAGGAATGATTATTTACACAATACCACTTTGGATATGTCATTAATTCTGGAGTTCTATCGGTTAAATGTATATTACTAAATTGTTCATTAGCATTAGAATAAAAATCATATTTTTCACTCATAGGCCATCCAGTTAACATTTTATTCACATATTCACTATCAGTTTGATAATATGATTTTACCTTATCATATATGTTAGATAGTTTATTTGCATCTTCACCATTCATAATAGTCCACATATCACCCAAACCAATATTTAATTGATTCCAATATGGTGTGTATATTTTATCTACATCTGAATCAAATCTGAATTTATGTGGGAAGTTTACATCATCAGGTCCTTTATTACCAACATCTAATCTCATCACAAAAATTCTATCATAATCACCTTCAACTAATTTTAATGCTGAACTTCTTGAATAAAAAAATGATAATGTATTATAAATAGTTGCGTTTTTATACATTGTATTATTTCTATCAAATCCTTCATCGAACCATTGTTGGTTATCACATATTTCTTTTTCAGTTACTTTAAAATCAATTTGTGGTTCAAACATACTTTTTTTGGGATTATATAAATCAACTATTTCATTCTTATCCCAAATCTGCCAAGAATGTATATAATAATCCACATCATAATCTTTAAAGAAATTTGTTATTTTCTTATGAGATTTTATACCAGATTGCATATCATTAGCACTAATTGTACCAAAGTAACCAGAAAGTACAACTGCTATTTTCATATGTATTGAGTTAAATTTTGTTCTTTTAAAAATTCTTCCCAACCTGGCGATGGTTGTTTACCTTTTCTAACCATATTAAAGTATATTGGATTATCTAACTTTGCTACAAAATAATTCTCTACATTATTCTTTGCTAATTTACTACCCTCTACTTCAAAGTTCCAAGGGGTATATTCGGGTTTTAACAATTTTAACAACTCACTCTTCCTCCATATTGCTGGTTGTACAGATGTTAACCAAGGGCTATTGGGAGACATTTTATGCATTGTATTAACACTTTCTAAATACTCATACTTAGCAAAATCAGGAACAGGACTTAACATTATTTTGTTTACCTTGCGATTATCCATAAACTTTAGTAGGTATTCTATATATTCATTAGTTAACAACTGAGATAAATAATAATCATCTAAAACAAAAAATACATATTCAGTTTTGGTTTCAGATATTGCTTTTATGATTCTCTCACCCCATTGTTTTTTACCAGGAGTTATGAATTTATACTTAGGTATATCTAATGTTTCTGTTTCACTAACTATTAGTGTTTCAACATTTGGTTCAAAATACCTTTCATATAAAATACTAAAACCTGGAATCAAATCCAAATAAGAATCACAAGTTCCTACTACAGTTGTTAAGTTCATTTATATTAATTCTTTAATCTCTTCAATAGTAAATTGTTGAACCTCATTTGAAAAAGGTCCTTCATCTAATACTTTTTCATGTAAATTTTCACCTGGTTGTAATCCTATGATTTTGATTGGATAATTTTCCCAATTAGAATTTCCATATTTTTCAACCATTGCTGCTAATAAACTTTTGATACTCATTGATTTCATATTTGGACAATATGGTGTACTATCAGTTGCGTTTTCCATACAATCTAAAATTAAATCAATAGCTTGTTCTACAGTCCAAAAGAATCTTGTAGCTTCAGGTTCAGTTACAATCAATTCTTTACCTTGTTCTATTAAATCTTTCCACTTACATAATACTGAACCTGTTGAATACAATACGTTACCATACCTTACGATACGATATTCACAATTTGGATTTAAATTCTGATATTGTTTTGATAATCTTTCCATCATTAATTTAGTAGCCCCATATACACCAACAACTTGCGCTGCCTTATCAGTAGAAATTGCTAATACAAAATCTAAGTCTTGCTTTAAGGATTGTTCATATATGTTAAATGAACCAATTGTGTTACTTTTTAAATTCTCACGTACAAAAGTTTCGGCTAACCCAACATGCTTAGATGCTGCTAAGTGAAATACACCATCTACATCTTTCATTGATTGTCTTACCTCAAATTCATCTGAAATATCACCTGGATGTATTTCTATACTTGGATGTCTTTGTTTCATTTTTATCAAAGTAGCTTCATCTCTACCTATAATTCTAACTCTTGCACCATTATCTAATATATGTTTTACTAATGGTTGTCCTAAAAAACCACCACCTCCAGTTACAAGATATAATTTATTTTTTTCAATTTGTATCATTATTCTATTGTTTTATTATTTTTAAAAACTGTAAATTCAGTTAAATCTCTATATCCATTATCCTCACCCAAATCACTCATATGTTCTGGGTAGTTTTGGAACATTGATAATCCATGTGCAGCTTGTTGAGGAGTCATATACATATTCCAACCATGAAATGTAATATCATCATCCTTATAGTATTTCTCACTTCTACCTTCATATCTTGCTTTCTTAAACCAATTATATGCATCTTCATCATCAGTTAAAATCATACCACCTTTCCAAATAGGGAGTAGTTTTTTGATATGGAATGATAAACACATAAACTGATTAGGAACATACATATTCGATGTCAATCGTTTTGCGGCATCCCATATAGGATATGGTTTCAATTGGTACATACCCTTCCAATGATTAGTTTCTGCTCTCTTATCGAAGATAACATCACCCCCAGAGTGAACTATGGATTGTGGTACTGATAAGTAAGTTTGTGATGGAATGGTTACTTCCTTCACTTCCAAATACTTACAAACTAAGAATAGAGCATTTGTACAACTATCAATTGATACAGCATATGGAGAACCTGTGTAATTAGCTATCTCCTCTTCAAACATTCTTACTATTTTATACGGACTGTGTAACATATTTAATCTTTTGTTAATATATAAAATTTCTTTCTAAATCCACAAGTTCTAAATAATCTTAAACTTGCTTCATTATCTACTTTCACTTTTGCATATGCAGTTGGGTATTCTTTCATAATTTCATTTATCATAAATTTACCAACTCCTTTACCTTGAAAGAAAGGGTCAGTACATACTCTAATATCATCCTCAATAACACCCACATAACCAGCAGGTACTCCATCTACTAAAGCAATACGATAGTATTCTGAGTATTTACTCATATACTCTTTTTGCATTTCCTCAGTAATGTGAATTGATTTTATAAATCCACTCTGAACTCTTTCATCATTTCTGAGAAGTCTTACAAACTCCCAAAACTCTTTATTACACTCTACTAATTCCATATACAAATTTTTTGTAAATCTTTACTTTGCTTATAAAACCAATAAGATTCTAAATAACCTCTATGGGTTGGCATATCCATCATAGGAGTAAGACAAGTTCCAATATCAATATAGGTATTATTAGGAAACTCTCTGAACAACTCCACAACTGCCAAATTTGTAAATGTGGATGCTGAAAAAAGGAATACATGATTTTCAATATTCTCTTCGTTAATCCATTTTTTAATATCTTCAATTTTATCATAATCATTAATCATTGCGTTATAACCAACTCTAAAATCTTTAACAAAGAATGGTAACCTATCTAACTTAGCATCTTCATGTCCGATAAATACACAATCTCTACTATAAAAGATTGGTAATATTTCACTAATAAAAGAATGATAATTTCCATTTACCCAAAGATTAGCCCAAGTTAGAGATTTATCATCTCCACCAGCTAAATCAACTTGCCAATCAAAGTTTTCTTTACCAACACAACAACTACAACTAATACCTTTGTAATAATTTGATTGTTTATATTGAAGGGATTCTACTAACTTTTGTTGATAGAATGAATGTTCTTTTGGGTCAAAGTGTTTGAAATCAGCTGGTTTGTAAACTCCACTTTGTTTTTTATCTCCAATTTGAATTAAATTACTATCTAATTTTAACTCTCTATTTTGAAGTACATGCATTTCACCATCAGAAAATCTTGAGAAAGCAAAATGTTCTTGCTCTCTGAGTTTATTTCTTAATTCCACAAAGTGCTCTCTAAAGTTTTTCATCTCTCAATATTTTTAATACCTTTTCTGAAGTGTTTCCTTCTCCATAAGGACAATTTTTACTAATATACGGATTTTCTATGAGTTTTCCAAATAAATCATATAAATCATTTGGAGAATCACATAAATGTAAATGACCAGTATCTATACCCTCAGGTCTTTCAGTTGTTTTTCTACATACAATTACTTTCTTATTAAAGAAAGAACCTTCTTCTTGCAATCCACCACTATCTGAGATAATCAAATTACTTTCCATTAATATTTTGATTAAATCGTTATGTTCTAAGGGTTCTACAACAGTTACATTTTTTAAAATATGTCTATGTTTCTTTACATTTGGATTTGGATGAATTGGAATTATAAATTCATAATCAGAATATTCGATTGCAAGTTTTTCAATTTCTTCAAACCATTTATCCATCCAATGATGATTTTCTCTTCTATGTAAGGTAATTAATATCTTATTTAACATAGTAGGTTTACCAAACTTTACTAAGTTATCCAATACTGAATTACCAACTATATGAACTTCACCATGTACTTTTTCATCTTTCAGATTTTGTGCAGATAATTCAGTTGGTGTAAAATTAACATCAGCAATTCTTGCTATCATCTGTCTATAACCTTCTTCAGGATATGGATGTTGTAAGTTACCACTTCGTAAACCTGCTTCCAAATAATAAATTTTCATTTGTCTATTAAATGCAGCTAAACCACATCCAAACACAGAACCAGTATCACCTTGTACTAATACTCCTCTGAAATCTCCATTGGGGAATTGTAACATACAATCTGAGATAATAGAATCTAATCTATTTGAGTTTTCTGATATTATTATCTTATAATCAACCTTCACATCTTTTAATAAATCAGTATGCTGACCTGTAAATAAAAGTTTATATTCACTTCTATCCATAAGTTTGACTAAAGGTTTAATCTTTAACCACTCTGGCCTAGTACCAAAACATAATAATATTGGTTTATTTTTCATTTACTAATTTCCAACCTTTTAATCTTTGTTCTTTAAAATACTCATTCATAACTTGTCTGAATGGTGTTCCCTCTACGTTCTTTTGATTTGAATTCCATAATGAATTATTATCACCACCATATTCACCACCTTTTAAACTTCCCCATAACTCTTTATCATTTCTTGGATGAGGTGGTACAAATGTAGGAATATTAGCGTACTTTTGTAACATATAAGAAAAGTGCATATCCTCACCACAAGTATTATATTTTGGGTCAGGTAATTCTCTTGAAAAGTGGGATAACCACTCTTTCTTAAAAAACCAACTATGTCCAACTAAATCAACTTGAACTTTCTTTTCATTATTACCTGGTGTAGGCCAACCGAATCTGAGATAATGTTCATAGTATGAAGAATGTTGTGGTAATACTGGGTTTGGATAAAGTAATCCAACTGTTCCCATCAATCCCTCTTTTTCATTCATTGTATTCATACAATTTTCCAACCACCTTTTACCAGGAATTGTATCATCATCAAATACACAAACATATGGATTTTTAGCGTTCATAGCATAATAAAATCTTGCCCAAACACCAAAGTTATAGTTACAATATGCAACTGGTATTTCAGTTCCAATATCGTAATTAATTAAATCATTATCACCTGGATTATTATACCAAAGTAAAATCTCAGTTGGAGGTAAAGTTTGATTCTTTAATGCCTCCATTTGTTCATTGAGGTTATCACCTCTTTTGTAACCATTCAATACTACTGTAATCATTATCTAATTCCGTTTATCATTCCATATTCATCAAAGGTTGGTGGTGAACCCCACTTAGATACCCATTTTTGAATATTTACTTGTTCTGCTTTTATTTGTCTTTCAGATGTTTTACCATCATTCTCTTCTAATCTATGTGAACCTCTAGCTCCAAAATGCCAAACTAATGATGTAGTTGGTAAGATGAATCTAAATCCATTTTGTAACATTCTTAGGAATAAATCCATATCATCATAAGATGCTGGAGCAAATAGTGGGTCATTCCCACCAATCTCATCCCAATGTTCTTTCTTAATCAATCCACTCACACCTTCACCTTTTGGAATCTCAAAATCATTTTCTGAAGTAAATTGTTCAGCGTATCTATCAAACAACTCTGAATTAAAATCATCATAATATGCTCCAAAAGTTTCTTTAGGAACTACAACAGTGCCTGGTCTACTTTGTGAGTTAGGAAACATTTGAGGTTCTACTCTATGTGAATTTACCCATAATTTTTCATTTGGATATTTGTTATGTGTATCCATCAGAGATTTATCCCAATTAGGAGTTACATAAAAATCTGAATGTAAGAACATAATGTAATCAGTTTGTACTTTATCAGCACAAAAGTTCATACCACCACCAATTCCCTTTGGATTATCATTTTTATCCAAATAGTATTCTAAGTTATATTTTTCAGAATTTTCTTTTAACCACTCATTTGTTCCATCAGTACAATTTTCTGCATGTATGATAAATGGTGCTTCTTTATAGAAAGAATTCTTACGAACACTATCTACTGCTATCTTTAGATATTCTAAATTATTATATGTTGAAATACAAAATGTTATCATTCTTAATATTTTAAAGGAGCTCCCCAATTACTCTGCATTACCATACCCATATATTGTTTATGGAAGTGTTCTTCCTTCCAACCCAATTGTTTATATAATTGATATTGACCAGGAAAATGAAATTCTTTAAATAAAGGTGATGTTGGCATCATTGGAGTACCCATTGCTAATGCTCCTTCACCATACCATTTTAGTTCATTTGAGTGTTTTTTAAATAAAGTTTCCAATCCCCACTCAGTATCTAACCACTCCCAAACTTTAGTATCCCAAATATAAGGAGATATTCCATAATGGTATATTTTACCTTCTCTACCAAAGTGAGCCATAATAGATTTATATTCACCTTCATGTCCAGCTCTTACATCATAAGTCATCAACTCAGGAAACCTATCTACAAACTCATAAAAATCCTCTCTTTCATGCATTATCATATAAGGAATATCGTTTGTATATAAGAAATCCTTAATATAAAAATCTTTGAAGAAGTAAATATCTGAATCTAAACAAACATAGAACCTACACAAATTTAGTTTGTAAAGTAATGATTTCACAAATTGTTGACCTATCCAACCTTTGTAGTTTGCATAAATTACATCATCTGAAATTATTTTAATAGATTCAGAAACATTTGATTTAAATAACTCTACATCTTCAGGTGGAACTGATATATAACATGGTATGTTATCCTTATTGTACTTTTCAATACTTTCAGCTAATCCTACACATCTTTGTAAATCACCCCTATAACTTTTAACAAATAATATAATATTTTCCATTATCTATATTTTATATTTGGGTATTCAATTTCACCAGTATATTCGTATCCTAAAAATTCAGTAACTTTTTTATCTTTATTATTATCTTCTAAATCCAAATATAAAACTCTATCATTAGGTAACTCAGTTGCGAATAACTTAAATCTACTAAAGTGTTGTTCTTTAAATGAAGTTAACATTTCTTTTGTATCTGGTTTAATTCCACCTTCTATACCAAAAGATTGATGATATATGTAACTACTATTTGGTTTCCAAGATATTATCTTATCTACCCAACTTTTAGTATTACGATTTGTATAAATAAAAAGTGAATTTGGATGAGTTTGGTTAAGTACTTCATATAAGAACTGAGTTTGTTTATCATCCACTAAAACATCGATGTGTTCTAATTGCATTGGATTGAATACTCTACCACCATTATGTACAACTTTTAAATCAAACTTTTCTAAAAAATCTCCTAAACTTTTAGTACCAGTTCTTGATATACCACATACAAATATTTTATTGAATTTTTTCATTTACACTAAAATTTGGTAAGCTTCTTAACTTACTATTAATTTTTTCTATTAGTTCAGTATATGGCTTTACTTCATCGATATACTCTGATGTGCTCCGTTTCTTAAAAGGTAGCATATTCACTTCATATATCTCTTCAAACTTTTCTTTATAATCACCAACTATATCAGTATTGATAATCACAATTGGAAAATGTGATGGTGAAGTCCAATTATCTATTTGTGTATCTATGTTTTCTAACCACACACCAATATCAAATGGAGTTTCTTCGTTACCACCCATTAACTTTTGAAAGTTGTGATACATACCTCTTTTTATCTGAGATGATATTGCTATTCCAACATCTTCAGTATAACAAAAGATACCACTACCAACTTGTACATCTAATGGAGTAACATAATGACATGCAGCAAGTTCGTAAGCTGTATTATATGTTGTGTAACTATCTTTGATACAATCTCTGATATAGTTAGACCTACATCCTCCAAATGAGTTAATCCAAATATCTAATGGTTCTTTTTTGAATAACTCCGTAATAATTTCTTTTGTAAAGTTATGTCTTACCATTTATATAGTTTCGTATAATGCGTTTTGTTTTTCTTGTCTTTGAATATCCTTTGGATGATACAACGCATAATCTTCTTCTATTGGTAAATAAGTCATTGTATTGTAACCTTTAATTCTTTCGTGTACTTTACCTTCCCATTCTATTTCAGATGTTCTACGATAAATTCTTGTCTGAACATCAGGCCAATTAACCCAACCTTTTTCATTTACATTCCATCTCCATTTTTGGATATGTTCATCAGTCAAACCTTTAACTGTGTTTACTCTTGGAACAAAGAATAAATCAATATCTTTATTAGATTCCAATAAATCATGCATATTTGTAATCAAATATTCATTTGGAACTTCATCAGCATCTATTTGAAAGATGAAGATACCTTTAGCATGATTCTTTAAGTTATTCTTATAAGATGCAAAGTCTTTATTAAGTGGAAATCCAATAACATTTACATTATCATGTAAATCGTTAATAATTCGTAAATAACCCATAACATCATCAGTTACACCACCTTCATCATATTGAATCAAAATCTCATCTTCGGATTGGATTCTTGGATGAAGAAAATTTACTAATGTTGTGATTTCATTTATTTCATTACAAACTGTAATTGCATATGTAACATTAACCATAATATTGTTCTATAACGTTTTTCTTCAAAAATATTTCAGTAGTATATTGGATACCTTCTAGTTTATAAGTTCTAAAAGCTGCTCCTTTTGCTACAAATTCTTTATTATTTTTTATGTATGTATCATAAATTCTATTACCACCTATATCCATTGGTGTTTCAAAAGAATATAATGGAATTGTATCTAAACCACTATCTACAAATGTGTTATTAGCAACATTCTTAAACCATCTTAAAAACTTTACTGGTGGGATATTGGATAATTTAAGAGCTTGTACTTTTTTTTCGTAAATACCTGTAACGAATATTAAAGTTGCATCAGTTCCTCTTAAAGTTTCTCTTCCCTTATTAGTATAGTTGTATGTAGATAACCTATATATCCCATAAGGTTGAATTTTATTTTTAGGAATTCTACTACCTATATCAATAAATGTTCTATATTGTGGTGCGTAATTCATTATAACTTATTTAATTTTGGTAATTTAAGTGTTGGTGGAGTTATATTAGATTCTTGTTTTTTTAACTTTGGTAATTGAAATGGTTTTTGAACAGGAATATTTCCTATATATTTATCCATAATTTTACCTAATTTTTCGGTCATTTTTTCCATTGTAAAATTATTGAAAATGTTTGATTTTAAACCTTGTGATTTTTTTAGGAAAGAATCATATTCATTGAATAATTGATAGAATTTATTAGCTGCATCTGAATAGTTTACAGTAAACCATTTTGATTCTTTTAATAAGAACTTATCTGCCGCTGATTTATGTACATCAGTTAATTGCCCCTCTAAGAAAACAGTATGTTCTTCAGGTAGGAAATCAACATGTCCACTCCATTTTGAAACCATAATAGGTTTTCCAGTTGTTGCAAATTCTGCCAAAGGTCTACCATATCCCTCACCTTTTGTAAATGAAACCATTGCTTTTACTTTTGGATGATTATATAATTCAACCATTTCTGATTCTTTTAAATCACCATGTAATAAATAAATTGGTGGTACATCCTTTAAACCTTTAATGATATTTTCAATCTTTTCTCTCATATTTTCCCTATCAATTACTGAAAATCCAGCTGATGATGTTTTTAATATAAGACCAGGTTGTTTACCTTTTGGTAAATACTTAAATACAGTTGAAAATGTTTTGATAACCATACCAATATCTTTTCTATCTTGTCCTAAATTTCCTTTTAGCCAATGTCCAACGAATAAGAAGTTGAAGTCGGTTTCAATTCCATCTAATACATCTATATCACTAGGCTGTATATTACCATATGTTTTTGTATTTACTCCTTCAAAAAGAGTTTCAACTGGTTTTTCAACTTTGAAGGTTTTAATAATTTCTTTTGTTTGTTTATTTTGTTCTTGATATTGGGTTTTATCAAAAAGTGATTTTGTAAATTGAGATGGTACAATGGTTAAATCCATTTTATTAGAACCATCTATAAATTCTCTTGGAATTACAGTTGTTTCCACACCAGCAGTAATACCAATGTTAAAGTTTCCTTTTGGTTCAAATTCATTTGCAACAGACATCTGCATGAAGATATCTGGTTTTTTATCTACTCTAGTTACTATGTTTGATAACATTTTTTTACCAAATTCAGTAGTTGGGTCTACTTGGTTTTGTGGTGTAGTTCCCCATCTAGTTGGTACTAACTTAATATCATATTTATCTAATTCAAACAAACTTCTGAGAATGTCTCTAGCATGGTCACCATAACCACTTCGAGTAAATACAGGAGCTTGATATACTAATAAAGGTTTGTTCATAACTTCTTATCTTTTATATGCGGTAATATTTTCTATTTGGAATTCTTTATTAAATGTAATTACATCCATAATTTCTAAAACATCCTCACCAATCGTAATTGTAATTTCGTTGAAAGTTTTATTATTAATTTGATAGGTTTTGTTTACTCTTAGTTCAAAATCTAAATTAAACAACTCAGAATTTGCATTTAAAACCTCTTCTCTACCACTAATATCAATATCCCAATCTACCAATCTTATAGTTGGAGAATATAATTGTGATAACTTTTGAATACTTTTATTATTAAATGCTTCAAAATATAAATTTGTGTTAACTGTATAATTTGCCATTTTAATTAATTTTGAATAATTCGTATCTTTTTCTTGGTTTCCAATTTTCAAAAGTAGATTCAACACCATTTATTAATTGTTGACACATATTTTTTGCAGATAATCCCATATCTTCAATAAATGCTCGTCTACCTTCTAATCCATTTTCTTTAATTTTATCTTTTGAAGTTTCATACATTCTATTCATTGCTTCTGATAACTCATAGATATCAACTTTATCATCCCAAATGTAAGGAGTTGGAACTGAACCCGTAAGAGTTTGTACTCTTGGCCATAATGGAATACACCATTTACCCCAAGTTACTTTATCTTCCCACTCTCTCCAATTATGAAGTGAACCAATTTGCTTGTAATCTTCAGCAGTAAAGTATTTTCCAGTTGATTTCTTTTTGAATCCACATTGGTCTTGTAATCCACCTGTAACATTTACTATGATAGGAGTACCACTCATTACTGATTCAGCTGTTGTTAAACCGAATCCTTCATTACCAGCAATATTTACTGTACAATCAGCCATATTATAAAGATAATTCAGTTGGTCAGTATTTAATTTGTTAGTTGAGAATACTACATTACAATCAGGAGCAAGAGTTTGAGCTACTTTAGGTAAATCAGTACCATTATTATCAACTGGATTCGTATGCATTACCAATGCTACTTTTTTAGCTTTTTCTTTACCAATTTTATCACAAAATCCTTTGAATCCCATTATCACATCTGAAGGTTGTTTTCTTCTGATATTTCTATTCATCCAAAAGAATATAAAATCATAATCGTTACCAGCTAATATCTTATTTCTAAAATCAGAAGGTACATCAGTTGGTTTAAAATCATTTTTATTTATACCATGTGGTACATAAGATACTTGCCAGTCTGCATGTGGTTTATATGTTGGTTTATCGGTTAAAGAAGTTAACCTACTTACTATTCCATATGTTTGTCTTGAAATAGCACCTAACCAATCACAACTTTCGTAATAATTTCTATTATATAATGGGTCTGGTAAATCATCCCAAATTGTATAATAAAGAATTGGACAGTTTTCTCTGATTTCATGTTCCATATCATATAACCAAGTCCAATAACGTGGGTCAGTAAAATGAAGGATAGCATCGGGTCTTTCCGTATTCATTATCTGCCTTAACATATCAGCATTTCCATAACCATCCCAAGGAATAATTTTTAAAGAAGCATCTTCAATACCAGTTCTTTTTCTAGTATCATCTGATAAATCTAAAACTTTGCCTTTGTCTGGGTGGTTGATAGCTGCTCCAATTTGGAACCAATCGTATTTATCGATTGTACCCATAACTAAAGCTTTACTCATAGTAGCGATACCGCTACTCATTCTTAAATCATCCGAAAGAAGTAGGATTTTTTTCTTTTTTGCCATAACTTATTTAAATAACTTTTTAAAATTGTGAACCTGATACTTGTAATTTTAGATATTCATTCATTTCTTGTCTAAATTCAGCATCGGTTACATATCGTTCAACTGTTCTATTTACTAATTTTTGAAGTGTTACATCAGATTCAAAAGATACTCTTTTAAAATTAGAATAAACACCTTTTATAAGTTTTACAGTTGTTAGTTTAGTTTCTACATTCATAATATACAAATTATATGTTTATATATAAGTATATAGAAATATATTTTCCGTTAAACTTTCCCATCACAAATTCCCCTAGTCTTAAACTCACAGAATCTACAATTCTTTTGTCTATCGCCAGGAACCTTTGGATAAGGTAAATCATTGAAGTTTCCCTTATCATCGAACACTTCATCTACAAAATTCATAAACTCTGAATATACTCTATTTGTAGTTGGTTTACCATTTGCTGGTACGTGTCTCGACATATAAGGAATTGGAAATGGTGCATCTTCATATAACTTTCTTCTCATAATCTGATACTCCACTTTAATTTTTTCTAATGGAATATTGAACAACTCAGAATAATACTTTTTGTATAGTACAATTTGTGCATTTTTGTATTTATCTGATTTTTGGTATTTGTTCCAACCTCTAGTTGATGTTTTTAAATCAATAATGATAATTGAATTATCTGATAAATCTCTCATTACCACATCAACAAATCCAATAAAGTTTACACCTTCTTTTACTTTAGCATTTAGTGGAATTTCTATTCCTACTAATTCAAATCCAGTCTTTGTGTAAAACTTATCTAATTTCTTTTTAAACCACTCTAATATACATCTACCATCTCCATAGAACTCTTCTAACTCTAACTGAGTACATACATTACCCTCACTTAGTTTATCATTCTCTTTGATGTATTCTTTTCTCATCCACTCTAATAACAACTTATCAGTATCAATCTCCATTGCTTGTTTTTTCGAAACTCCATACATTACCGAAAGGAAATGTTGTATTGTTTCGTGGATAGCAGTTCCAAAGATTGTATAAATGTTAGCAGATGATTCACCCAACCTATCTATGTACCTCAGTTTATATGCTCGAGGACAAGATGAATATAGTTGGTATTGTGAAAAACTTACTTTTGCCATAAACTTTTATTTGTTATACAAATATACGAAAAAAGTTTGGGATTTCCAAACTTTTCTCAATTATATTTTTAATTTTAATTTTTTTATTATTTTAGGGTCAGTTCCATAATCCTCTGATAATTGTTTTATCTTTTCCTTACCAGTTCTACTAGCATATAGAATCTTTAAGTAATCTTCAGCTTCTAACTTTGAGGTTTCATAATGTTTAGCTACTAACTCTACTAACCAACCTTCGTATTTATCAGCTCCCTTAGCTTTCATATACTTCATAAAGTGTCTACCTTTTGGAAGTAAATCAATCATAGCTAAATACATTGCTTTAGGAGGAACTTCTTGTAGATAAGGTTGTACAGCAGCAATAGTTTCTACCCACTCATATTTCATAGATAAAAAACGAAGTACCATATAGTTACTCCAAGTCTTTTTATCTGCTTCTTCTAACGTATCCCAATACTTTGGATTTTGAACGTTAGTAATTTGTTTAATATGGTCGAATAGTGATTTAGCCATTTGTTTCTTCAGCGTTTCTTTTATCAATCTCTGCTAATACTTTCATTTGTTCTGGTAGTAACTCTTCACAAATCTCACCACAATTACCACACATCATTACTTCGATTGGTACAATCACATCTTGCGGAGTACCAGTAATTAGTTTTGAAAGTTTTCTAAACTTAGAACCATCGATGAATACATCATACCCACAATGAGAACATACAATAGGAGTTGATTTACCTAAATCTAACTTTGGTTGTTGTGTACTTTGTTCTGATGCTTTTTGTGGTTTACTACCACCTTTACCAATTATATTTGCCATTATATTAAATTTAAAATTTCAATCAAAGTTGCTGCAGTTGGAATCTCTTTATCAATAGCGTTAAAGTGTTTGTTCTGTCCTTCGGAAAGAGCAATAACTACATTCGCTGTATTTTGTGGAGCGTACTCATCAACTTTTTCATACAATAATGTGAATAATTCTGAGAAATCAGTTACTCTACTATCAATAATAGCTTGTCTCATTTTCACATATTTATTTCTTTTATCATCTGAAGATTTTAGGATATCTAATACCTTCATTTTATAATCATTCTCTAAAAGGTTTTGAGTATCTACTTTTAACTCACCTTTGATTGAGTTTAATTGGCAAGTATTGATAATCTTTCTAATATCAGGATATCCAGCATCAATAATTGGAACTAAATCTTTTGGTTCAAACTTTATTTCCTCACTAGTCAAAATCTTTGATATTTGAACCGCTACATCCTTTTTAGTTGGAGGTATGATTTGAAAAGTTTGACATCTACTCTGAATAGGGTCAATTACTTTTTCAACATAATTACAAGTTAAGATAAATCTACAATGTTGTGAAAATGTTTCCATTAAGTTTCTCAAAATAGCTTGTGCGTTCTGAGACATGTAATCAAACTCATCTAAGATAATGATTTTATACTTTTTGAATCCCATTGATGATGCGAATCCCTTTACTTTATTTCTTACAGTTTCTACATTGTTTTCATCAGATGCATTGATTACCATATAATCACAATCCATTGATTTTACAATCAATTTGGCAAGTGTAGTTTTACCAGTACCAGCTCTACCATAAAGTAGAAGGTGAGGTACATCACCAGTTTCTAAATAACCACTTACTTTTTCTTTTAGGTGTTCATTACCTACATAGTTTTCTAATGTTACAGGTCTATATGATTCTACCCATAAACTATTATCAACTTGTTCATTATTTGTTTCTTCGAAAAATCCCATATTTTATATTTTATCTACCTACTTCGTTTAATCTATCTGATTTGAAAGTTTCCCAATCTTTACCTATACCATCGATATAGAATAAATCTTCAGGTTTCAATCTACCAGAATCATGTAACTTTGAGTATCTTTTAATTGCTTGTCTTTTCCACCAATTATTAATGTAATCAACACCCTCAACAAACTTCTTTTTCATTTTAAGTTCTGATTCCTCAATTTCTGAACGAAGGAACTCAGGTCCATTTTCATACATCATAGCAAGATATACTCCTCTTTTGAATCCGTGATGATAATCGGATGCTCTAATACCACATTCTTTGAAAATCTGAGAAAGTATCTTTTGTTTGATACCACTCACAGGTCCACTAGCTCCTTTACCAGTTCCCATAGATTTACCATTTCGGATTCTTTCATTAGTAATAGCATTTTCATACCAATCAGCTCTATTTTCCTTAATCCATTGATGCCAAGGGTCATAGAACTCATCATCAGGTTTCAATGCAATCTTACCAGCTGATTCTCCTAACGTTTTAAAATGTGGAATACCATTATATTGTGAATGAATTCCATAAAGGGAAGTTGTTCCTACACCTATCAATGTTTGCCCATACTTCTTTTTCCAATACTCTCTAACTTCTGGAACAGTAGTCATCATTGCGGTGAGTTTACCACCTAAAAAGTTGTAACCTAAAGGTTGGGTACAAACAATGGTGGATGCGATAGTTGTGTAGTTCAACTTACCCTCTTTGAATTTGTTCTCTTTATTCCATCCGATATAATCATCTCTTACTTTCATAGATGTTACATCTGATGCTAAAGATACTAAACCTAAAAGTTTACCACTCTTTTTATCTTTGATAAACAATTTCACATTTCTACCGGGATTAGCTGTCCAACTCATAGTGTGAATCATCTTTCTAAGATAAGTCCACTTTGTAGCTTCAGTTGAATCCTCTACAATTTCAACATAAGGTTCTAACTCTTCAATTTCTTTGATTGTTAGTTCTTTATTGTTGATATCAGTTGGTTTCCATTGTGCATCATAAAGAGTAGCGATTTGGGATTTATCTCTAATCATAGAATCCTCTTGCAACTCAACCCACTTTTTATAAAGTGTTTGTTCTTCTACACTCATTGTCATAAGGTAGTCCATATTCTCAATGAGTTTTCTTTTCTCATCTTCGAATATAAATTCAGGTTTTGCTGGTTCGGTATCCCAAAAACTCATAGTTACTTTTTTTAATGGTTATTACTTAATCTCTACCAAATAGTAATTTGATACATACTCTCCTTCGGTAAATGCAACTTTAGATAATCCCTGCGAAGAAATTTGTAGAGATGAAGTTGATGAACCTTTGTTTGCTAATAAGATAGCTTTTAGATATTTTGCAGAGAATGCAATTGGGTCAACATCCCCCTCACACTTACAATCAACTGAGATAGAAATTCTATTTGAGTTAATTGAAGAGTATCCTAGAATGATTTCTCCTTTACCATCTTTACAAGTGAATGTAAATGTATCAGCATCTGCTAATGCTCCCTTAGATTTGATGAATTTGTTTACAAACTCATTATCTAATGTAATATCTACATTGAAAGGAGGAAGTGCCTTTAAATCAGGTACCGCTGGGATAACTGAAGGTGCTGCTAACATATACTGCATTTTAGTTCCTTTATCTGAGAACTTTAATGCACCAGTTACTTCTTCTACTTCGATTGTATTATCTAATACACTTAATAACCCTTTTAATTGAGATGTAGTATAGATACCAAATTCACCATCAGGAAAATCTGCACCTGTTACTGTTACATCTCCTAAAAGAGTTTTATCATCTGAAATCATTCTAACTGAAAGGTTAGAACCCTCAGATTTTACCATTACTGATTCAACCTCTCCACCGAGATTGTATCGATTGATGAAACCATCAAATTTTGCTTTTTCCATAATTTACTTTTAAGATTTATTTTATTGTTTACAAATATACGAATAATTTTTCAATTATCCAAATTAAAATGAGAAAAATTTCTCAGCTGTTTTTTTGGAAGAGAGAACTTCCCCCCAATCCAATGCTCCGTAGAAATCTTCTAATTTTTTTAGAAGTTCTCTTTCGAAGATTTTATCATGATTAATATAAGTTTTAATTAACTCCATAATCTGAGGTGGGTCATTGTAACCATTCATAGCTACTGCATCTAACCCATACTGATTTTGTTTTAGATACACCCACTTAATTTTATCACCATCTTTCAAAGGTTCATATTGGTTTTGAACTTTGAAATGTTTTAATAGTTGATTATATGCTATTGATGCTTTTACGTGTGCTGGAGTACCACTAGCAAATTGAAACATTGCTGTTTGGTCTTTTTTCTTAGGCATATACTTTGATAAGTTTTTAACACCACCAGCTTTAGCAATCTTAACAACATCCATTGTTGGTAATTGTCTTTTAAATGCATCAATTCTATTAGTAATCGTTTCTTCATCATCACCTCTTAGAATCTCAATGAGTATTTCACTCATAAACTTTCTAAATGCAGCTGGATATGAAGAACGTACAACATCTAATCCTTTTACATCTAACTTATCAACAGGTACACCATTATCAGAAATAATCCATTGTGCATATCTTTTTTTAGCAATCCAAATACCTGATTTAGAAACATATTCTTTCTTAATCTCAAATCGGTGTTTATCTTTATCTACATTGAATATTCTTTTAGCAAGAATATCATAAAAGTCATTTAGATAATTTTGAACTTCTTCAGCAATCGTATTAACAAAACCAGCAATAGTTTCTTGGTCATTATCTTTCCAATTTGGTATTCTTTTATCCATCAATGGTGCTGCTGAGAAAAATACCGAATCAGTATCAATATAGATATTAGAATCTGCATCAGGCGTTTCCAATTCTTTGTTGTATTTTAAGTTGGTCATATCAGCGGTTGATTTAATCACAGTTTGACCTGTTGTGGTTACAGCAGTTGCATTATCTACATCATAGAATCGGAATGCTGGTAATCCCAATACTCCATATAATGAGTTTAGAAGAATCTTTTGTACCAACTGTCTCTTCTTATACCACTCATACTTTTCCTTCTCACCAGAGTTACCATACTCTTTCATTTTGTTCTTAAATTCAACCCTTTGAGAGAACCATAAATCCAAAATATCAGGAATACAACCCACTTTATCAGTTCTATATAAAACACCATTTGATGCTACTGAGAACTTACTTCTTTCAAAGAACTTCTTTAGATTTTCTTGCGTAATGGTATCACCATTTATAATCCAACTTTCTCTATTACCTTTGATATAATCTTCAGCACTCCAATCTTCAATCTTACCCATCTTAGTTTCAGGTGAAATATTAATTGTCATAATAATAGAAGGATATAGAGATGTTAAATCCAAATCATATATCCAATCATACTTACCAACGATTGGTGCTTTTACATAAGCTCCTATAAACTTCTCTTGCTTATTTTCTTTAAGAGCTTCCATTCGTTCTCTTCTATCAGCAGGTTTGTTAGGTGCTACAATACTCTTTCTTTTCAAATAAGTTAGAAGTGCTCCTTCTAAGTATTTTGATGAATAAACGAAATCTTCATAAGGAACATGTCCAGCGTGACAAATACCTCTTGCCGTATCAATGAATTGTAATTTTCTATCAAACTCAACTACTAACTCAACATCCACTAAGTTATATTCAATAAACTTCTCAATATCTTCTTTGAAAAGAATATCTAAGTTTCCATCATACTCAATCTTACCTCTACCCAATTCTTTTTGTCCAATAGAATCTAATCGATATGAATCTAATTCTGAGTATGTAAAGTTTTTATAAAGTGAAAGGTAATCTAAATAAGATACACCAGCCATAAAGTATCTCTTACGATAAGGTGACCAAAAACACTCACCAATTGGTGATAATCTATTAGCGTGTCTTTTACCCAATAATCGTTTGATACGATTATACAACATTGGTGTATCAAAGTAATCGATATTCCAACCAGTTACAATAGATGGGTTTATCATCTCATATAACTCTAAATACTTCATCAGCATATCTCTTTCATCTCTGAAAGGAAGTACAATACATTTATCAGTTGTTTTCTCTTCTAAGATACCATCTTTATCCATAACCAACACCCAATATTGATTGGTAGCTGAATCATGCAATGCTATTGAAGTTAATTCATTTTCTGCTTCTTCTGGATTTGGTAAACCACTCTCCATTTCACACTCAATATCGTATGTAAGAATAACGTGTCCTTCTGATGGTAAATCTGAATCGGTATAAGTATCTACTAATACTCTTGTAGTTTCAGGTACATCAGATTCGAATAAATCAGGATCATCTTTTTTGAATTTGTAAATCTTACTTACTTTATCACCATATAAAGTGGTGAATGGTCCGTTTTCGGCTTTTTCATAAGCGTATCGGGTATAAGGAAATGCTCTATATCCCTGCTTATCATCCCAAATGTGAACGAGGTTCTTTTCTCGTTGGTAGTAACAATTTTTGTACATTAATCGTTAAATTTTGTTCTTAGATTACTAATAAAATTTTTCTCAACATTCCAATATTTTTCAATTTGTGATTCCCATAAAAGAGATTGGGCAAGATGGGTTACATCAGGTCTTTTAATATCACCATCTAATAACTTAATAACCATTTCTTTGAATTCCTTCTTACCATTATAAAGAAGAGGATAATCATTACCTACCATTTCAGGATAACAAAAATCATTTGGTAGTAAATATGGTACACCTACTGAAAATCCATCAGTTGTACTCATACTCCAAGCTGAATAACCTTGAAACGTACCTACACCAAAATGTGCTTTTGATAATTGATTTAAATACACTTTTCTATCAGCTGCTCCAATATATTTTGTGTAAGGTTTACCTTTTTCTTTTAAGGTAGTATAAACTTTGAAATCTTGTCTTTCTTTCCATAACTCATCCATAGTTTCCCAAAACCATTTAGAACCAGTATAAACACCTTCTCTATGATTAAATACGATTGTTTTATCATCATACCCATTTGATGGAGTAGCTGAATCACATCCTAAATACCAAGGTTGGATAATTTCATCTAACTTCTCAACAATATGTGGTTGGAAATCTTTAGCTGCATTTTTAAGAATAACACCTTTCTGATAGTTTGAGTTTACTCCACATACTTTCATTTGTAAAATACCTCTAAGATTTGTCCAAAAAGAATTATCGGTTCTAGCACCATTTTCAGGTATTTCGCTCCAATGGCAATATCCAATTATTGGTTGATTTGCATTATATATTCTTGTTATAACGAATGAATTTGTCCATTCTGGCAGGTGGCTCCAAATTAAATTAAATCTACTACGATGTTTTTCAACTATTCTATTAAAAAATTTATGAGGATAATCTACACGCATTTTAGGTGGAAAACAGTCAACTCCATCCATTTTAACTAATTCAACATTAGGATACTCAAACTGATTTATGATTCCAGGGTGGTTGTCAAAATCAGGATATGGAAGTATCCATTTCCATGTTTTACCAATTTCAGTATTATCCAAAAATGATTTAAAAACCAAAAGAAAACTATCTCTGTTGATATCTTTGGCCATCCCAAAATTTGTGTAGTTAGGGATAATTAGGCATGTGGGATTATCTTTCATTTAAAAAAATTTATTTGTTATTATCTTAGAATAGTTTTCATTTAGTATTTTCCAAACCTGCGAATCCGTTGTTGTTGGACCAGGAAAGTGAAATATTAATGGATGTGTATCCGTTAATCTATTATAAATATCGTCTTTAGAATAAATTAAGTCAAAATTATTACTTCTTCCCCAATCATTATCCCAAACACATTGAAATATTTTACATTCATAATCTAATGTAATTTTACCATCTAATTTATCATCTATTAAAAGTTTTTGAATTAGAAACTGGTCATCATTTATTTCAGTTTTTTCGTATAGTTTTATAGCTTTTTTAGCAGCTTCTAATAATATTTTTCTACTACCAATAACACACCCAGAATTTAAATACTTATATTTTTTATGTTGGTTGGGATGTAGTTCAGCAAATTCTGGCTCTGGAAAACATTGAGTTTCTCCATTAAAAACAATACTATCTTTATCAAAGTTTTCTATGAATGTATTGTATATTTTATTAGCATCACTCATATACAATACATCTCTTGAATCAGTTAAACACACAATTTCTTCACTAATCTGAGATAAGTATTCAACTATAATTTCAAATTTGGTTACAAACCCTTCCCATTTAATACCCTTACCAATAATTTGAATATCAATATTATGAATATTACAACTATGTAATAATTTTCTCTCTACTCTATTGTGAGAATCAGTTTCAATTGATACAAATTTTATATTACTCATATAATTCAGCAGTTTCTATGTATTCAACATATTTTCTAGCCCTACTAGCTAAAACAGTACCCATACCCATATTCATTTCATAAATCAGAAGGTCATCCCCTAATATACGAAAACATTCGTTAATTTCCAAAGGATATTCCTTAATTGTTGGTGTAATTAAAACTAATCTACGATTTGTATCACTACAAAGAGTGGCAAGCTCAATAAGCTTGCTATCTCTATGATTTGTAGTGTTATATACTAACTCTTTTTTTGATTTATCAAACTCCAATTAAATTATCTTTATTATATTCTAAGTTATCTTTAGAAGGTTGTGGTTTTAAATTTTTTAATCCATTATCACCATCATTATACTTTGACTTATCATGTCCCCTGTGATTATCTTTTTTACCAGTTCGTTGGTCTATAATTTCACCACGAGTATCTACAAAATCATTAAATACTTCAACTTCTTCATAAGAAGGCATTGAAGTAGATTGGAATTTAATTATAAGTCCATCTTTTAGTTTTTTTACTAAGAATGTGTTGAAGTATTCTGATAAATTTGATAATCTCATTTCTATGTGGAAATCAGATTCTGCTGAACATCCCCCTACATATCCTCCACCTTTATTTTGAATAGTTGTTTTCCCAAGATGAGTAACTTCTTCATAACTAAATGTGTTTAACTTTTCTTCACCATTCTCATCTTTCCAATACTTTGCTCTTAGTTGTTTATTCATCTCTAAAAACTTTTGAACAAACAAATTACTATTATTTATTTGTAAATCTTTTGGTAAATCATATTGAGTAAAGTGTTTTTCTTTTTTATCTGCTTTTTCTAAATGCCATCTGAACAAAACATAATTCATAACATCAACTGCTTTTAATTTTGATGCATCTTTTTGAGTTAATGTACCATAATAATCTTTAATTTCATCTATGTATTTCTTTACAGTTTCAAATGCCGCTTGAGAAGGTGCCTCATTTTTTCCATCTAATACTTTTTGTAAAGTATCAACGCCACTCCAAGTATCCATTGAAGTGTAATATGCTAACTTAGATAAAAACATTTCAAGTCCTGCTTGTTGTGAATTATATTGTCCTGTTTGATTTATATGGGTACTCCAAAAATCTTTCAATGGTTGGTCAATTGTATTATTAATATAAGTTCCCATTAGACTTAAAACTCTACCATGATAAGTCTTTTGCCAAGAAGTAAATTTTTCACCCTCTTGTTTTGATATAAGAGAATCTACAATCATATCTAATGTACCACCTGTAATAACAACACTATAAATAGGAGTTTGGTAAACTGATTGTTGAACTACATAAGGAATATCTTTCCAAAACCGATTTTGTAAGTTATATCTTCCTAAAAAATTACCAGCTTCATCATAAATATTTTGTTTCCACGCCTTAGTAATTTTGTATTTATTATTAAAGAAAGGTACGATAGATAATTTTGTTCTACTTTGTCCATCTATTTGTGCAACTTTTGCACCCTTTCTTTTACTTAATTTAAGTGATTTTAAAGCTTCTTCAGCATGTTTTAATTGTTCTAATAATTCATTTTCCTCATAATCTATAATTTTTTGTTCTAATTCAGATATAAGAACATCTAATTTAACAAATATAAAAGATTCGAACATTGAAGTTGCAGTAGTAGCTGAAGTCATAAATGATTTAGCTTTATTCCATTCATTCTTTTGCCAAACTACTTCTTGTAAAAATCTTTGTAAAAAAGGTGGAAGTGTAATTATTGTACCATCCTTTGTTTTTAAATACAAATCTTCAAATGTTTTGTATCCATCTGGACGGATATTAGTTATCAATCGATTAACCCAACTAGTTCGTAATCCCCCTTTGTAATTTTCGAAAAAATCGTTATCTAATAATTTCATCATATTTTAAATTTTAAAGTTTTATTGTTTATTATGCTAATATAAGAATAATTTTTTAATTATCCAAATATTTTTACCAAAAGTTTATTTCATTACTTTCTTCGGGTGCATATGTTGTATG
>Ga0181402_1000158_pt1 | contig 23958 bp, 29 predicted proteins | sample 25SPOviralmetaG_FD_130131 | JGI IMG/M metagenome (GOLD analysis project Ga0181402, IMG submission 130131) | Marine viral communities from the oligotrophic San Pedro Time Series (SPOT) site, San Pedro Channel, CA, USA - 25 SPOT_SRF_2011-08-17 | ecosystem: Environmental > Aquatic > Marine > Strait...
GATGACCGACTAACAGAAGTTAGAAAATTATTAAGAACATTCATTAAAGAGAAAATGAAAGAATTCAAGGAAATTAAAAAACCTACAATGAAAGATGTAAAGAAATTTAACAGATCTGCTAATAAGGTTGTTAGAGATTATGAACAGAAAAACAATATTGAATTTACAGGTAAGGCTGGTGATAATTTATATGATATAACATCTTTATTCTTCGATGATATGAAGTTTCTTGTAAAGTAATTAATGTTTTCTTTTAACTTTTCTTTTTGTAATAATAAAACCATTTTCATTATCATCTTCAATAACTTTCATTTTCATTAAACCTAATAAAGCACCCATAAATAATTTATGATCACTGCTGGTACATTTAACTTTATTGATTCTTAATTTATAAAACTGATTAACATACATTAAAAACATTTTCTTAATTTCATGTATATTAACTTTTTCATCTCTCATACAATTAATAATATTATCTCTGGCGAAGTCAATAGCTTCATCAGGATATTTTAAATTAAATTTAGATATTAATTTATTTTTGTAATGAAGTGTGATAACATAAGGGCGTTTCATTCTATACTATATGAATATATAATATAAATATACTTTAAATAACGTTTAATCTATTATAATGTCCCTATTTTATCAATAATAATGTAAATTTAAGTGTTTTTAATGTAAATTATGTGTAAAATGACTACTTAAAGAAATTAATTTTAAAATTAGTGTCTCAATAGTGAGATTTGGGACACTTAAAGGATTAAAATGCTATATTTTAACTATATTTAAGACACTTTATTAGATTAAAGCATCTCACAAGTGAGATAGATACTTAAAGTCTATCCACATCTATATAGTAGTATAGAAAATGCCTGTAGTAACAATTAGAAGAAGAGTTATTAACAGACACAATAATAAAACAGTTAAAAAAAGAATTCAACCTACTGATAAACATAAATGGCTACGTCTAATGAATGTAGTTCATGATGAAATGTTTAATGAATTTTCGTTATATACTTATTTAAATTTAACTGATGCGTACATACTTAAATAATAATATCTATATATAATTATAAAAATGAAAACATCTACAAGTAATACAATAATATTTCATTCTATTATCGAAGATTTAACAGATATGATAGAAAAATTAAGATTAGAAAATGAAAACATGAATGATTTAATTATGCATAATGAGAAACTAAAAACTAAATTAAAAGAATATGAAACTAAAACTTATTATGGAAACTTAACTTTGTATTTTTTAGTTATTTCTTTATCAACCTTTCTGGCTTTACCACCGAGAATATAGCTGTACATTCTCGCACGACCCCAGCTCTGTGGTGTTTGATTAGGCCTTGATCCTGAAGTGAAGTAAGCCTTCTCGCCTTTCTTCATTACTTGATCTAATGCTTTATAAGGTATACCTGTTATTTTTGCTATATTTCTTTTTGATTTACCGCCTTTCATTTTAGAAAGTTGTTCTCCATATTTTTTATTGAATTTAATTGTATAAGATGATTCTTTTGTTGGAGCCTTTATTTTCGGTCTGGCTTTACCTTCGAATATAGATTTTATTTGTTTTGTTCTTTCATATCCTTTAAGTCCTTTAAGATAATTATCCGGTATATTTCTTGATTCACCTTTGTAGGTTACTTTCACCATTATATCATTTATACATATTTATTTTAATATTTAGGTTTTTTCATTATTTCTTTATGGGCTTTGTTCAATGTTAATCCTTTTCTCATACGAACCATCATAGCCATTCTATGAGATCTCAATTGTGAGACAGACATATCTTTTAAATCTTTATGTTTAACCATGTGTTTCTTCAAATCTGCTTTTTGTTTATCAGTTAGTTTATTCATTTATATTATGTAAGACATTTAAATTATAAAAATAAAATATTAAAGTATATTATATAATATGTCCGGATATATTGAAAATGAAATTATTGAAGCGAATAGATTAAGAAGTCAAGAAGCATTATCCGGTAATAATGAAAACCCTGCTCAATGGACAAATACTCTATCTAATATTTATGAATTAAATGCTGGTGATAAAGTTTCTATGTATAGTGGATTCATTAGTGAAAAAGGTGCCGGTTCATCGAAAACAATTGAGTTGAAAGGTAAAACATTAGGTAAAAAAAAGAAATTCACTTATATTACAGAAAATCGTACAATAGAACCTGTTTCTCGTGTCCCTGTATGGTCGGTAGTTACACAAGTGAAAGATGAAGAAATAGAATTAAGAGATAATGAAGCTAATTTAATTTTAAATTATTATAAAAATACAAACGGAACAGGATATATTGGATTACCCAGATTGGGTGCGTTATATACGCCAGCCGGTAATGGTTCTGGTGCTACATCTGTCCCTTATAAAATTAAAGAATCCACAGCCACCGGATATATATCACCTATACCGAGTTTTGATTTCATGATTAAAGATGATTATCAAGTATGTGTCTATAATGATAAAACGGATTTATGTGTAAAAGTTAAAAATGATAATACTAAATTTACATTATTTATCAGTAGATATAGTAATTTAGGTTCTACTGATAATGATGGTTGGAAGATTAATGCTGGTTTTGATGATGCTAATGAACCAGTAGATAATTGGACTATCGCCCCTGAATACAGAGAATATTATGTATATAGACAAAAACTACCTATCAATGTTGATAAAGGTTTCAATTCAGCTCAATTTATAGCTGATGATTTAACACAAAAATTACAAGGTATTATAAGTGAAACAACACAAATATACCGAGCGGAGATGAATCAAAAAGAAACTGAAAATTATTCAATAGATATGCCCGTAAATAAAATTATTGAAAGTGAAACATACAAAACTTTTAATTGTGCTACTCAACAATTTTGGAATCCTGATGATGTAGCTGATTTAGGAGATGGATCAACAAAAACAAACTGGTATAATAATTATCAAGTCGTAGGTTGGAAACGTCCTGAATTATATGAAACTGGACAATTTATTAATATGAACGCCAGTGATGATGGATCTAAATTAACCACCAGTCAGGATAGACTTTTAGGAAGTAGTTTAAGACAAGAGTTAAGTAAAGCTATTAATGAACCTTTAAGAACAAATATACCCTATACAAAAGATAATTTATTGAAACTAAAAGCATTTATAAATGCTCAATCATTATATCCTGAAATATGGGAAAGTTGGAACGATGACCCTGATTCACCTTACGATACACAAGCACAAATTACTTACGGAACTCCGTTAAGTGCTACTGAAAACTTTAATTATAATCATACTCATACAATCAATAATACAAGATTTTTTCACATGAATGTAGTGCCTAATGATAATTTAATAGAAATAGAACCTGATTATTTATCAATAGATAGTGCTATACAAATTGTAAATACAACAGTTTCATCTGCTTACACATCAGGATCTCTGGATATTGATATACCTTGGAATGGCGGAACAAATACATTGTATGATCCTTCTACAACATCAGTCGGATCATTTTTTTATCTGTGTTCGGCGACTGTTACTATCGGTGGGACAAAGATTACAAGAAATATAGAATTGAGTAATGGTAATACTCATGATGGGATACAAACACTATCTTTATTGAGTAGTGGATTTACTGGTAATTTAAGTGTAGGGACTGCTATAGAAATTAAAGCTATAACAATAAGTAGTCAATTAAAAGTAGATAGCGAATTTACCAGTTTAGGTTCATCATTATATAGACACACTATTGCTGATCCCAGTAATTCTACTCCTGATATACGATATAGTAAATTATTTTTAGTGTATTATAATCCAGATGATAAAGATACTTATTATGATGAACCTGATATTAGAAAAAATAAATTAACTTATGGTTGTTTTACAAAAGAAGAATTTACATATACTAATCCACATGATGCTACAACAATTACAACTGATTTTATTAATATTCACCCATCTGTAAGGATTTCTAATGGTCAATCAGTAGATTTAGATTTAGCCCATTGGGTAGATCCTAATGGTAATCCTACTACTACTTCTATAGAAGTTCATAGAAAATTCGGGTATGATATGCATTTTACCGCTTGTTGTAATCCTGCTATTACTTTATTTAATGGTAAAGAAACCGCTATTAATTATTATGGAGAAGGTTTAGTAGAAGGTCTTACTGCTCCTAACTACGGGGCGGATGCTAATACTCCCGATAAACGATCTGGTACAGACAATAAGTTAAGTAATTTTTTAATTAGACGATATGTAGGAGCTGATAATCCTTCGATTACTTGGGATGGAGAACATTTCGGTATAAGTAATTTACATACAGGAGAAAATTTATCAGGTAGATCTGCGGATGGTGGGAGATACATAGCTAATCCTGTTAAACAAGGGGGTAAACCTAATGATCATCATTATATAACCAGTGGTATACCTGATGATCAAGGCGACCCTGTTTATATTATAAACCCTTTTCAAAATTTAGATGAATTTTGCCCTGCTATTGTGCCTTATATAGAACAAACAGATTTATATGCTCGTGATGGTTCTAAATACATTTTAAATGAATTTAATTTAAATTATACAGCGTTTAATGTATATGATAGTAAAAGCGGTATATTTTTAGAAGATATGGGTTATGATGAAGATACATGGAGCGATGGATTGTGGGGTATAATGGGATTTAGCTATGAACAATTCAACGGAGCTAATAATACAAGAATATTAAGAGTTGATAATAATAATATTAAAACTTTAAAATACCCTACAACAAATGCCGATATAAAGGTTACTAATACTAAAAACTGGGATACAAATGAAAATGGTAAACCACATTTTAGCGATAATGTACCGACACCTTTTAGTATGTATAATTATTCGAGTGATGGTGGACTTTTTGATACTTTTAGAACAATATACCCTAATATAAATGTAAAAACTTCAAGCATTCAATTACGAGCTGAAAACTTCCCTACATCTATGATAAAAGGATATTATACTATTAGAAGTGATATTGTTCCACAAAGTATATTTGTGGGTGGTAGAAGTAATATTACAAATATGCCTATTGTTGGGACTATTACAAAAGAAAATCCACAAGCGGATTATTTCTTTGCTGGTGAAAGTAATATAGAATTTACAATTGGTAAGCCTATAAAACTATCAAGTATTACTGTATCCATTCATGATCCAGATGGATCTTATGCTAATGTAAATACAAGTAGTAGTGTATTATTCAAAATACAAAGACAAATGAATGTTTCTTTTAATGTAATAGCGGATATATTAGAACAAAAAAACACTAAAAAAAGTAAATTATAATTAATATATTATTTATTATATAAAATGGTTGATGAGAAAGATCTTGATGAACCCAGCGAAAATCCTAAAAAGAATAAAATTGATGGATATACATACAAAGAATTTAGACAAATGTTGAGTGATATCAAACGTTCAAGTGTATATCAATATCATGCTATGCCTAAATGGGGTAGTGAAGATTTCAAAATACATAGTGTTGATAAATGGATAGCTGAAATAGAAAATCAATTCGAAGAAGATATAGAAACACCTTCTATAGCTATAAGAAGAGCATGGACACCAGAACAATTAGAAGAATTTTTAGTTAAACTTCGGCTTCAACCGGTTGCGAAGGCTGGGGCGGATGATGATGATGATGATGAGCCGGTTGAGTAATGAATCCCGAATTAACAAGTAATTCATATCTATCATTATATTTTTCTTTAAATTTATCCACTTTATCATTTTTAAGATAATACTTGTATGATGCTTTAGCATTCATTAATTCTTTATTAGATTCATAATATTCTTTCTTTTTTTCTTTATTATTCTCATAATGAACTTTAGCTCTATCTCTGTTTTTCTTCATAAAGGTTTCATCATGCTTTCTTATAGTGTTATATCTATCTCTGTGATATTGTAATTTCTTCTTGTGATCATTTACTAATTTTTGAATATATTCATCGGTTATTTTATCCATTTATATATATAACATAGAAAATATTTAAGTAATTAACGCATCTCATAAGTGAGATTTCAGTTGTGAGATTAAAATATCAAGTTATTATATATGGATGATTATGAATATCAATGTTTTATTTTGGTATTTGCTTTATTGTATATTGCAGGATACATTAAACTATTTACGACTCTTTTATAATGGTTTTCAGGTATTCTTGTAAATCATCATCAAGATATTTAATTATTGTTTTTTTTTACCTAATTGTAAATTACAATTACGACATAATATTGCTCTATACTCATTAGTTACATGACAATGATCCATATTTTTATCTTTTTTATTTTTAAATTCTTTATTACATAAATGACAATGTTTTTCAATTTTATAAATAGAATATACATAATTAAAAGTATCCATATTTAAACCCCTTCTTTTCCATCTATTTTTACAAGAATTTTTTTCTGCTTTTTCTGGATTCTTTTTATTCCATTCTTTTAAATATTGATTTCTTTTTTCTTTATTTTTAGATCTCCATTTATTGTATGATTCTTTAACTTTTTCTGGATTATTATCTCTATATTTTTTAACAGCTATTTTATTTAATTCTTTTTTATCCATTTTATATTATGATATGTTTATTTTTTTAAGTATTTTATAATGGTTTTAAGGTACTCTTGTAAATCATCATCAAGATATTTAATTTCATCAGTTTCTTTATAAATTACATCAGGACTAAATTGTTGTTTAGATACAGTATTACCACTCCATACTAAACATATCATAACATTATTCACATCAGTTATATAAATATTTTTTTTGTTTACTCCTTCGAATAATCGTCTCCCTTCTCCGTTATGAAATCTTGAAAATTTGTTTGTTGTATGAAACCATTTTCTATCCATAAATAATGTAGCTTCATGAATTAGATCAACAATATCACCACAATCAATAGCGGATAATTTAAATTTATCATCTATATAACAAAAGGACATTTTATTACTACCACAACATTTAACTTTATTTTGTATTAATGATTCATAATTATATTCAATACATTTGTTGAAATAAAAATCATCTGTATCAAAAAACTGAATATATTTCGTTGTAGCTGTTTTTACTAATCTATTACGTTTTTCACCTATACCACTCCTTGAATTATAAACTTTATGAATTAATTTTATAGGATGTAAATATTGTCTCACTTGTGAGATGTCCGTTATAAAAGGATTATTACTTTTACATTCATCAATAATAACTATTAATTTATCATGTGGATATGTTTGTCGTTTTATATTACTTAATGTTAAATATAAAAATTCATTTCTTTTATAAACAGGGATACAAATTGATACTTCTGGATAATCCATTATAATTAATAATATATTTTTATTTTGTTAATTATACATATAATGGATAAACCGAAGGTAAGCGATGCTAAACCGAAAGAAAAAAAACTTTATAAACCTTTTGTTTCAAAGGCTAAAAATAAAAAGTATGCTGTAATAGTATTAAAAGATGGTAAACGTAAAACTATTAATTTCGGTCAAAAAGGGTACAAACAATTCAAAGATAAATTAGGACATTATTCATCATTAGATCATAATGATAAAGAACGAAGAAAAAGATATTTAGCGAGAGCGAAAGGTATTAAAAATAAAAAAGGAGAGTTAACATGGAAAGATAAAAATAGTGCTAATTATTATGCTATACGCTATTTATGGTAATAACATATATTAAAATAAAAAGACAAAGACAAACAACTGAAAAAAATTCGGTGTTTATGATATTGATTACCAGAACCACGAACCACTTTCACTACTATTCTTTTCTTGTATTTTAACGGTGTCTTTTTTAATTTCATGAATAGTTCTTACAACGAACATATCATTCTTTAATTTTGATACATCTACTTTCAAATCACTTACATTTGTTTTAAGATCAATTAAAAGTTTTTGTATTTCTTTTAATATCTCGGCATTTTTTGGTTTGCTTGATTTGTCCATAGATATATATTCTTTTATAGATAATTAATTTTATAAAATAATTATTAAATTTATTGAGTTTGGGCTATTGCTGTCTGCTGTGTAGTAATTACAGGAGCATCTTGTATCTGTTGTTTTTGCTGTTCTTCTGCTTTTTCTTCACTTGCTTTGGCTTGTTCTTTCTTTTTATCACCACCGAATAATTCACCTATACCATCTAATGCTCCACCCACTAAATCTAATACTCCACCTACAAGTTCAGCAGGGGGGAACGCTACACCCACTACATCTGCTACTGCTCCCCCTATTTGTGTTATATTACCTGCTTTCTCCCACCCATTATCTCCGGCTATTTTACCTGCTTTAAGATCTTGATATAAATCAATACCACCAGTTACAGCAGACCCTAATGCTCCTGCTCCTTTACCTACTTTTTCTATCGCATCATCACTCAATCCTGTAACGCTTTTTAGACCTTTATGAATCATTGAACCACTATCTCCTGTACCTTCATCTCCTACTGTTACCGATGCGTGTTCTTCTGCTGTAGGATTTGTATTAGATGATGGTGTCGCCGGTGTACCTTCGGGTGAAGCCGTTGCAGGTGGTTCTGTTGTTGAGTTAGCTGGTGCTTGTACTTCTGGTGATGCGTTATCTTCTACGCCCACATTAACATCTCCACTAACTTCACCTGAAGATTCATTGATTTTACTTTTTAAAGCATTTGCTTTATCATTTCTATTTTGGCTCCATTGTTTATAAGATTTTAAACCTGATTTTACACCATGAACCCCTAAAAATCCATCAATACCAGTATGTATACCATTTAAAGCGTCTGTTTCACTCATTTGTGAAAGATTATTAGTTAAATTGCTTTTTAAATCAACTATATTTTTTGCTATTTTAGAATTGTGATCCTGAACGGCTTGCTGATATTGAAACATAGAATTTCTATTCATATTACCAGAAGATACATCGCCTACATCATTCGAATGTATATCCATTTTATATTATTATTAATATAATTATTTAATTAATAAAATTATTAAACAAAGTTATCCTTCGGTTAATATATTCTTTCACTGAAATTATGAAAAACCTGAACCGGATTCTCACTTAATTTCATATACATCATTTGATATTTAGTACTATGAACTTTATTATATAATTCTATGAAATTATCATAACCACCTACTAAATCACCATATTCTTCTGCTATCTTTTCTAACTCCTTACTATTCTGTTGACGTGCGATAATTACATCAGTAGCGTTGTTTCTAATCATAGATGATACAGCCCTGAATGTCTGTGTAGCTATTACATAAAAATCTATGTAATGCCTAAATCTTGTTGAAAAAAATGATACAGCATTATTTTTACTGAAATCTTTTGTTAAAACATCATCAAGTACTAAAGCATAAGTAGGTCTATCTTTCTTTTCTTCTTGTTTACTTTGTGATTCTTTTATTTCTTCAATAATAGAATCTTCATAATGATCCATACAATCAAAATGTTTATTTAATATTTTACCTTTTGTATCTGCTCCTAATGTGGTTGATACTATTTTTATAACATCGAATCGGTCTTTATAAAATTTAGGATTACAAAAGAAATTAACTAATAAATTACTTTTACCACTTCTTACAGATCCTATAATTAAACACAACGAAGGCATCTGTGGTAAGTTTTCATGAACACCATCAAACTTATCACTCTCTATAACATCTTTTACTTTTAATATTTCAGGTAAAGAAGTATCCATTATATATCTATTAAATATATTTTTTTTACATTAAAAACTTAATCATACAATCTATTACAAGCGACTTCATATATTTCATTATCCATCTCCATACCTATAAATTCTCTATTCATATTTTTACAAGCGACACCAGTAGAACCTGAACCCATAGTAGGATCTAAAACAACATCACCTTCTTTACTATAATATTTTAATATCCACTCCATTAATGCTACAGGCTTCTCGGTAGAATGCTTACCCCTTGTTGATTTAATTTCTAACATAGTTGTGGGGAGCGGTGGATTGTATAAATGACTGGGAGATCCTTTACCCCCTAATGTTGGATCATACTTTCTAAAATTAACTTTCTTTTCTAAATACCCTTTATCATATATTTCTTGTTTCTTAATTGTATTTCTTGATTTCTTTTCTCTTTTATCATATTCTTCATTTAGTATATATTCTGGTTCTGGTTCTGGTTCTTGTTTCACAACTGATACAGGGAGCGGTGGGTTGTATGTAGATTCATTGCCTTTTCTACCCATTTTTCTATATTGTATATCTGCTTGTTCCATACCACCATATATTCCTTCATATTTTTTTTCTGGTTCTGGTTCTGGTTCTGGTTCTTCTTTAATGAACTTATGTTTATGAGAACTTAAATCATAGAATGGTAATTTTTCATAAAATACATATATCATTTCATGCTTTCTCATAGGCATCTTTTTAGCTGATAAGAATCCAGCAGGAGCAGACTTCACCCATACTAAATCATATCTGAAATAACATTTCTTCGGTGCTGATGTAATTAAATCAACACCGAATTTAGTTGTTGTTGTAAAGAATATAGGAGTATTTAATTTTTTAATTCTCATTATTTCTATCCAGAACTTATTCATATCTATTTTACAATCCCATTTACAGCTTGTTTGTCCGTATGGGAGATCACAGAATATTAAATCAACTGAATCATCTTCTACATCTTTCATTAATTCTAAACAATCACCATGAAGTAATAAAGGCATTTATAGTAACATACATTTTAAATTCTTAAAAACAATCCGCATATTCACCAGCTATATCTCTCCATCCTAACTCCTTCTTCAATGAATTCTCAACATCTTGTTTATATTGTTTAATTTGTTCTTCTTGTTTCTTTTTTGCTTTTCTTTGTTTTCTTAAAGTTTCATATTGAAGGATAGCATCGAATTGAGCTTGTTTTAATTCTTCTCTGGATAGTCCTTTCGGTGCCGGTGCCGGTGCCGGTGCCGGTGCTGGTTCTTTTTTCGGTTCTTTCTTCTTTTTAATCTTTTCTTCAATTTCGTCCATTTCTAAAAGTTTCTTTTGTTTCATTAATTCTTTGTATTTCTTTTCTTGTGCTTTTTCTTCTTGTTTCTTTGCTTTGTTTTTACCGGATTGTTCCCTTGCTTTTTTCATGCGTTCTCTCATAGCTTCACGCTGGGCATCAGTATATACTCTTTTTTTACGTGGTTGTCCATTCTTATTTAATTTTACTGGTTTTACATTAGATTTCACTTGTGAGATTACAGGGACACTTTCAGGTATTTTCTTTGGAGATTTCACAAGTGAGATTTCAGGGACAGCTTCAGGGATTTCTGTTTCAATAGTATCTAATCCACCCACATCATTCATAGCCTTATCGAATATAGAATTAATATCTATATCTTCTTTTTCAATTGTAAGATGCTCCACGACATCAATTTCTTCTTCTTCTGTATCATTCATCTCCGGTACATCAGTATATATGAAATTAGGATTCTCTTCTCCTGTATCCGGATCTACAAAATCTAATTGTAATTCTTGCGGTAATTGTTCCATTATATTAAACAAAATATAATAAATTAGATAAAAAAAACTTAAATATAAATAAAATAATTGATTAATTTAATTCGTTTTTATTAGAAACAATTAATCTCCTTTTCCTTTTATATATAGCACTACCACACTCTGGCCGGTCAAAGCCGTACAATACTGCTCATTACTATAACAGAAAGATAAATCAAAACTATTAATTTTAAACTCTTCGCTGTTTCCTATATCTAAAAAGATTAAATTTTTTGGTTCGTGATAAATACGGCCGGTCTCAACTTGTCCATCAAATCTGGGTAAATGGGCTATAATATTAGAACGATTACCCATAAAAGCATTAGTTACTTTACTTGCTAAATTTTCAACTCTTAAAAAGATTGTTCTTGCTGAAATCAATTTAGGGACAGCTTCACTTGTAAAGGTTCGTTTTGTACTATCGCTTCCTGTTCCATAAACATATTCCATTGTAGGAGATGTAAGAATTCCTAACACATCAAAACTATTAGCTCCTATAGATGGTACAAATGTTGAATTATCTTGTTTTGTAATTAAAAAGTTTTCTAAATCTATAACTTGATTACTACCAGTTAAAATCCCCTTGTGTTCTAATGTATCAGCTACTCCCAGATCATTCCATGGTCTCGCTTCAAGACTTTGTGCTAATGCTTCAGTAGAATCTTCTTCAACAAAATTATACCATGAATTATCAAGAGCGAAAATATTATCACCACTGAAAATATCACCCACCCCAGTAAAAGCTTCTAATGTTAATGATTCACCGTAATCATCATCAGTAGCTTCAAGATATAATACAGGATACATATTCCACATTGCTTGATTGATTAATTTAATATTTTGGTCTTTATCTAAACTTGCTTCATATTCATATAGTGTAGTTGCTGTATCATCAGCGTCCAGCATTTCTATTTTAATTTGTTGTCCGGTACAAGTGAATTTTACTTTTGTATACGATTGAGCATTTCCATCAAGATCATACGGATACGCTATGGCATGATTACCATATGTAACTTCTTTACTACATAAATAATATTCATCAGTACCATCACCTAAACTACTATCTACTGGTGTATGATAAATTTTAAGATTATTTCCATCTCTACAAACAATTACATCATAGAAAAATTTTTCGTCTAAACGTTCAGTACTTCTTCCCCACGAAAAATAAGAAGGATGTATATCATCGCCTTCAGCATGATTAACGAACCGAGATAATCCTACAGCCCACTCTTTATCTTCAGTAGCTTCAAAATTAACTACTAAAACCCCATTATGTAGAGATATAGGGTTTTGTGTTAGTATACCTGCTCTTGGGTTATCATTAGGTATAGCCGGTTCTATGGTGGTGAAGTTTTCTCCGTCCCATTCGAAACCCCTATAATCAAGATCAAACCTTCCCAGAAAAGATCCTATATCTTCTACATATATCGGGTCAATGATCTGCGAATCAGTTAAATCATAGTATCCATAAGAAATCTGGTATGCTTCTAATTCATTTGTTGTAGCATTTCTCTTTACATCTGTAGATACCTGATTTCTTAATTGTGGGTGAAAAATACGATCATTTAATTGTTTCGCTAATCTGGTCATTAATTCTTCACTGGTTAATTCTTCTACAATACTACCGCTATTAGATAAAGGTGTGGGTATAGGTACAGATGAAGACAGAAGTGTGATATCATCTCCATCTTCAAGTTCTTCACCATAATACTGATACATAAGATAATCATTACCAGCGAAAGCGATAGTACCATCAAGATTAAATTTTACACTTTGTAAAGCCACCTGTCCATTTTTAGGGATAGTATATGTAGATGATAAACCATTCCTGAAAGAATAAGGTTTAAAAATAGATTGACTATTTGTTTCACTGCTATCATCTTTAGAATTACTACAAATTATAAGCGACATTATTTATATAATAAATAATATAATAAATTTAAAATATAATTTATTAATATAAAATGAATGGATATACCCCTTCTTATAAATCAAGTGAAGATATCATTATGCCTAAAAAGAATAATACAAAAATAAAACCACAAGAAATCTTCGATATGGCGAAGGTAAGCTCTGTAACTTCAAGTAATCAAAAAACAAAAAAATCTAAACCTAAAAAAAATGAAAAAAAAATCACAAAGAAAAAGAACAAATATTAGAAATAAAATATATATTCTTTATTATGGGACTTGATTTTAAAGAAAGAAGATATTATGATGATGATGAAGAAAATCAACAATTTATAAATGTATACGCTTCAAGGATATACTGCATACATGGACAACCCAGCTATTATCCTTGCTATAAATGTAAAAGAGATAATGAAATTAAAAATCAAAAGAAATATAAGAAATGTAAAGAACCCTTTAATCCTTTTCATTGTTTTAATGATTCTAATGAATATCACAGAAGTGAGATAAATGAAAATCTCACTTGTGAGATACAACCAGAATTTAATAACTTGAAGAAATCTAATTCATTCGAAGATTTAAAAAAAGAATACCATAAATTATGTAAAGTACATCACCCTGATAAGGGTGGTGATGAAGAAACATTCAAACAATTAAATAATTTATATCATTGTTTAGAAGAAAAGTTTTAAGGAGAACTCATTTCATCTTCACTTTCTTGTTTTATAATTTGTAAATCTTTATCTCTATCTTCTTTTTTTGTATATATAATACATTTATCTAAACCATTTGTTATCGCAGGCTTACTTACATCATAAGATTTAAATTTTTTTCTAAATGTATTAATTATATCATCATCTATGGTTGGTGATTGTTCTATAAGTCTATCATATTCAGCTCTACAAATACTTAAAAAATCGTGAGCATTAGTTCGTCTCACCGGATCTATCGCTAATTCAATTGATATGTTACGTCCTAATTTAGACCATGATATACCAGATGCTCTATGACTTTCCATTGTTTCTGCTACTTTTAAGAAATTCTGTAATGTACCTAATATTCCAGCGAATATATTAATACCACCTACAATAGCAGAAGCCATCGGTCTATTTTCTTCGGTAATAAAACTATCCATACCCACATTAGCCGCCCCTGTTAAAGTTGATAAAATGATAACAGGTATACTAAAACAATAATATCTTGATCTATATTTCTTTTCACTTGTATTATGTAGCCATCGATAACAAGAACCTTTTTCACTCCATTCAGCTAATAATCTTTCACATTCAGGACTCCATACTTCTAAAACTTCTGGTGGTGCCTTTACACTCATTTATATATTGATATTTTTTTTTATTTTTTTTATTATATTTTCACTCAATTAAATATATTTGGTATTATATAAAATGTCTAATTATTGGCGACCAGATGATGTAGTTCAAATCGGTGAAACAAAAGTAGAAATATCCAGCGAAAATGGATTATCTTTTAGCGGTGGCCAGAAAATCTCTCTATTTGTACCGCCATCAATTAAATTTATGGATGGTAAGAAAACCTTTTTAGAATTCGATCTTAAAATTAGTCTTCCTTCTGGTGAAAAACCCACACTTCTACAATTAGATCACGCTGGTGCTGGTGTATTATTTAGAAACCTACGTATATATGATGGTACACGTGGTAATCTTATTGAAGAAATCAATGAATATAATGAACTTGTAGCCTTAAAATATGATTATGATACGGATGCTTCTAAAAGAAATCTTCGTGCCTTACAAGAAGGTGGGACTGCATATTCCGTCCCTAATAGTGGTACGCTCGGTAATACTAAAAGTGAATACACCGACACCATGACTAATCCTTATTTCAAGCGTGGTGCTGGTAAAACGGCGACCCTTACGGATGCTGATTTCACAACTGTTAAGTGTTGTGTTCCTATTCATAGCGGAGTATTTTCTGGTAAGATCTTCCCAGTTATGATGTCTAATGGATTATATTTAGAGTGGGATGTTGTTCGTCCTGAACAAGTTATTAAACAATTAGACACGGCTATTAAAGACCGCCGTTTAACTCTCAACCCTGTTTTCCATTCACTTAATGGTTCTATCACCGCTCCTAATCCTTGGGCGGATGCTGGGACTCTTACTGCCCCTGCGACTATTTATATTAAACAAGATAATAACCTTGTAGGAGATGATTTAGTTGATAGATGCCCGTTTGTTGTAGGTGAATCTATTAATCTTATTAAAAGAAGTGATAAAACTGAAGCCACCCTTACTGCTCCATTTGTAATCAGTGAGATTAGTGCTTCTTCTAATGGACTATTAGAACTTAAATGTGCGAGTGCTATTACACAGAATAGTGGTGAACAGATTGATCAAAATTGGAGTCTGTTTAGTACATCGGTATTATCGCCCGCTGTTGCTGGTGTATACAAACCATCTTTCACTATTTCTAATTTTAATCTTGTTGTTCATCAAGTATCTCTTGACCCTAAAGTAGAAGCAGGTATGATGGCTAAAGTTCGTGAAGGTAAGGCTATAGAGTTCGATATTCATTCTGTTACTAATTACAAGAATTCACTTTTAGCCAGTGATAGGCAGACGTCCTTTTTGGTTCATGCTCAAAATTCAAGGGCGAAATCCATTTTAGTATGTCCTACTGATTCAACTGTATACAAATCTGCGAGTTTAGTATCCAGTAATGATACTTATCAAATTACGGATGATGAAGCTGATTTAGGATTAAATAGTAATCGTTCTGGCTATTCTGGTATTTGTGATTTCTTAACTTCTGTTCAGTATGTAATTAATGGTAAGCTTGTACCATCTCGTCCTGTATCTGTGAAGAAGTGTGCTACACGTGAAAGTATTGATGCTTTCCATATATTCGAATTAGAAAAAGGACTTGATAACGCTGGTATCGTCCCGAGATCTTTTGTTAAATATCTTGAAAATTGGGTATTATCTCGTGGATTTGCGATTGGGTCAGGTGCTATGGATATGCGTGGTAAAGACCTTTCGGTTCTACTAAAATATGAAGAATCATCGGCTCCTACGAAACCGAAGATGATTAACTCTTTTGTGTTTCATATAAGAAAACTGATGATGAAAGGTTCGGGTGCTGTGGGTGTTGTTCAGTAAATTTAAGTAAATCTTTTTTTATTTATTTCTTTTTGTTAAATATTATATTTTAAATAATATAAAATGACCAGTAGATATATAAGTATCCGCCCTGATAATATTCCCAGTGATGGTAAAGTAAGTTTTAAAAATGGTTTTCCGGTTCTATCCTTCACCATTCAATCTCAAAATGGTATTCTTAACCCTAAATCAATCCGTATAGCAGGTAATCTTGCTGTTTTTAAAGATAATGCTTTATCACCTACTCCTGTATTAGAAACGGACAGCGGTGATGATCGTGTTACTATGGATAATAGGCTCGGTATTTATAATGTTATGGATCAGTTAATTATTCGTCATAATAAATCAAAACAAATTTGTGAACATATTCGTGCGTATCCACGTTATTTACAGAGTTATTTAGGATTGTCCAGTTCTAAACAAGATTTAATGTCTTTCATGGGAGCGACTAATTTAATTATGCCTAACCCTGAAACATTCTTTAAAACTGTTATCGGTAATGCTGCTGGTGTTACTGCTGATCAAGTTGTTAATAGTTTCTCTGCTAATCTTATGTGTGGATTTCTGGGGACGGGTGAGCCGATTAATCTTATGGATACATCTTTTGGGGGTATCCAGATTGAGATTCACCTTTCACCGGATCAAGCCTGTCTATTTAATCCTGATGGGGATAGTTCTAAAGTTGGTGATGCTCATTATCAATTAAGTGAATTAGAACTCACTTGTGAGATTGAAGATGTCCCTGCTGATCAAATGGCCACATTATCTAAACAATCATCTGGACAGCGTGAATTCAATACGATTACTTCTCTATATACGTCTATTAATTCTACAAATGCTCAACTACAATTCAGTCTTGGTCTAAAACAAGTACAATCCGTATTCATGAATTTCTGTCCATCTTCTCATATTAATACAATTACACAGAATGGTAATGCTACGACTTACCCTTCTAAATCCGGTGGAGAACTCGCCTTTCTAAAAAGAATTCAGTGGCTACGTGGTGGTTCTAAATTTCCCTGCGAGTATGATATCGTAACTAACTTCGACAAAGATAATAATGTTGCTGTTGTAGATCCACAAGTATTAAAACAATTTGTTGATAGTGTAATTCCTACTTATATTGATGATAGATGTTCTGTCTCTTCACAGAACAATAACCGAGCATATAATTTAGGGACGGCTGATGATAGTTATAATGATTTAGCAGATGGTGGTGCCTTGTTTGGTCTTGGTATGAAATATAGTCAGTTTAATACAGGAGCCGATTTTTCACGTGAACAATGGGGAGTATCTATTGAAAGTGATTTAACTGATGATTCACCACAATCAGTATTCATTTATGTTAAGAGCCGTGCGGTTTTAGTATGGTCGGCTAATGGGGTCCAGCTGATTCAATAAGTAAAATTATCAAAAATAAAATATATGTTTAATATAAAATGAGTTGTGATAAAAATGATATTATTATGTTTGTTGAAGAACATTTCGATAATAAAATTGATAAAGATACATATACATTTGTAAAAGAATTATATGAATATGTAAGTTTTTTATATGATGGGGATTGTTTAAGTGAAGATCTCACAAGTGAGAGCGATGAAGATGAAAATGACCCTGCTTTAATTCATAATATAGTAGCTGAAAAATTTACAATAAAACAAGATGAAGATGGATTTTATTCATTAGATTAATATTTTCTATACTCTATAAAATTATGTTAATAATTTCTATACAATTTTATTTTATTATTTTTGTGATATAATATTTATATAAATAACTATATAAATATGAGTGCTACAGGACAACCCCCTTTTGCTACTGATGAGCCACCGCCCCTAAATAAAGCTCCGCCTACTATGGGTAAATTTGCCCCTGCTATTCCGGATTTCATGCGTCTTGGTTCTGTTCCGGTTAATTACATACAAGAAATAGAAACTGACCTACTTGAACCGGTTGTTTTCAATGAAGGTGCTGGTAATAGTGTTACTGGCTTCGCCAGATTTCAGCTTCAACAGAAGGGATTTTTGCATAGTAAATCGAAGGTATTTATTTCACTAATTCCCCATGAAGATGTCTCTCGTGCTATGTATCCGGTTGGTGTCGGTGTAGGTAATCTTGTTGAGAAAGCAGTTCTAAAATGTGGTAATGTTGTTATCAATGAAATTTCTTCGTGGGATCATCTTCAAGCATTTCATTCTACCAGAATTTCTAATGAAAACAATGTAGAACGTGAGTTATATACGACTGGTCGTTGTATGAACCACGCCTTTAGATATGATGTAGCTGATGCTGGTACGTCTAATTTAGCGACACATTATGGTTTAGAAGTAGGACGTGATATCACCGATGATGGTACTACAAGTCAATTTTTACAGATGCCTTTTGCTACTATGGACGGATCTACTCCTGCTGAATCACCGAGTTATTCTATTGATATGGGTGATTTATTCCCTTTCATGAAAACAACTCAATTACCACTTTATATGATGGAGATGCCCCTGACTATTGAGCTTACATTTAGACCACCGAAGACGCATCGTGCTGTTAAACTTGGTGGGACGGCTGATCAGGATTTCTTGATTGATCGTAATGAACTTAAATTCTGTGCTGATTATGTGTACTATGGTGCGACTGATGAAATGGAGCGATATGCTGATGCGAATAAACAAATGACTTTTTCGTTTGTTGATTATCGTGCGGTATCTACAAGCGTTACACAAGCATCTCTACAAAATGATACTGTAAGAAATCTGGGTATGGCTAATCGTGAAGTAAGTAAAGTATTAACTGTATTTAATGCTGATAGAAAGAATGAAGATGATCTCCTACAAGGTCTGGGAGCATTATCTACAACCAGAAACGCCAGTCTTCTTGTTGGTGGTTTTTCATACAATTTAAGATATAATGATAAGTTTGAGTTTTCATCTAATATTACTAATACAGCTCGTCTTTATTCACTATTACAAGATTCGCAGGTTATGGTACATATTACTCGTGATGAATATAATAGACAGGGTGTAGGATATGGTGCTACTGCTAAATTCGAAGGATTAGATACGAAAGCTCAATTATCCGGTAATTTCTTCTTAAATTCTACAAGGCTCACCGGTGGTCGTGTAGGTGTTCGTGGTATTGAACTACATATAAAGGCGACTGATATGCGGGGTGCTGTAACCACGATGAGAAACTGGTGTGAATATCATCGTGTAGCTCAACTCAATGATGGTCAGTTCTCGGTATTTAATGCTTAATTTTTTTATAAGTATATATATAAATGATTAAAGTATTAGAATTATTTTCAGGGACAAGATCAATAGGTAAATGTTGTGATGCGATAGGTTGGACATCAGTATCAGTTGATTTACTATTACCAGCTGATCATAAAGTTGATATTATGGATTTTAATTATAAACAATATCCTAAAAACTATTTTGATATTGTTTGGGCTTCACCGCCGTGTACTAATTATTCACGCTTAAAGAAATGCTGGTTTGGTAGAAAATTAAAAGATGGTTCTATTTATACAAAAGAACAAAATATAAAAGATCAAGATGAAGCAGATAAATTAGTTTTAAAAGCATTAGAAATCATAGATTATTTTAATCCTTCTTTATGGTTTATAGAAAACCCACAAACAGGTAATTTAAAAAATAGAGATATTATGAAAGGATTACCTTTTTATGATGTAGACTATTGTATGTATAGTGATTGGGGATACAAAAAAAGAACACGTATATGGACTAATAAACAGAAGTTTAATGCTTTATTATGTGATGGTAGTGGTTCATGTGGTAATATGATAGAAAATACAAAACAACATAATCAAGTATTAGCGAATGGTTATGAAATAATAAATGGTGAAAAAGTTATATGTAATACAAAAGAAAAGAGAACTAAATTAAGAAAACATAAAGTTTTATTAGATAAAGTGGGTTGTGGTAGTCAATTAAATCAACCTAAAGATTTAAAATTTTTAGGTAAAGGGACGAATAGAATTGATAGATATAGAATCCCTGAAGAATTAATTTACTCACTATTTTTAGTATAGACCTTTTGTGCAGTAGCTACAGAATGACCCATCATCTTCGCATCTTCTTTCATTTCTTCTTTCATATCACCATATTTACTGGATAAATATGATTTTCTAATCATCGTAGAACTAATACTTTTATCAATAAGTTTTTTACTTGTTTTTAATAACAGTTGTGAGATAGCATTTCTACTCATAGGCATAATATTATCTCCTGTTTTATAATCCATTAATTTAATATAAGTTCTCATAATAGGTTTTAGATCAGCAGGTACAGAGATTACATTTTCACCATACTTTTTACTTGTTTTATAAACATTGTAAATGAATTTCATATTGTTTCTTTCATCTACAAGATAATTATTCTTTTGTTTTTCTTCATCAGTTAATTTCTTATAAGCCTTTTGTGTAATATACAAAAGATTAGATGCGTCATTACGAGTAGGGATACGACTTAACATATTAAATAGAACCCATGCTCTAATAGTTGAAATATCCATTTTTGTTAATTTATTCTTTTTCTTTAAGGGCATAACTTGAGATCTCAATTGTGAGATCATACTTTCAATTTCACTCATATCAACAAAATTCGCTTTTTGTTTATCACTAATAACTCCTGATTTTTGTTCTTGTTCATATTTATTATTTAATTCATCACGCATCTCCCCATAAGTTTGTATAAGTTTATCATATTCTTTATCACTATTGAGAGCCATTAATAAAATAACAATAGCATTGTAAATGTTACGTTGACTTGTAAAATGTAATTCTTGAATATTATCTTTAACTTTTTCAGGTTTTTTTAAGAAATCATAATTATCACTTTTAAAGATATTTCGTAATTTTCTTAATTGAGCTTCATATTGTTTTACACTATTATGTTTAAGATTCGGTCTTGCTTTCGAAATAATTTCAGGGATTTCACCAATATCAATATCCATTTTATATATAGTTTAGATTAAAATTTTAAATTATAATCTTAAATAAAAGATGTCTTATAAAATTATTTATGTTGATCCACCATGGAATTATACAGCTACAGGACAATCCATACCTTCAAGAAGTAAAAAAGGACAACCTTATACTGCTATGAGAATGATAGATATTTATGATTTTAAATTACCTGAAACAGATAAAGATTGTGTTATGTTTATGTGGGCGACAGCTCCCTTATTACCCGAAGCATTATATACAATAAAATCTTGGGGGTTCGAGTATAAAACAATAGCCTTTACTTGGATAAAGAAAAATAAGAAATCAACAGATACTAATTTTTGGGGTATGGGTTCATGGACAAGAAGCAATCCGGAATTTTGTTTATTAGCCGTAAAAGGAAAACCTAAATCAGTTTCTCATTCAGTTCATTCTGTTATAGAATCACCTATAGAAGAACATAGTAAAAAACCGAATATAACAAGAGATAAAATAGTAGAATTATGTGGTGATATACCACGTATAGAAATATTCGCCAGACAAAAAGTAGAAGGGTGGGATAGTATCGGCGATCAATTAGAATAATTATTCTGTGTAAAAATCACTGAAAGGAGAGATATATTTGTTAGGGACATGAATCATTTTTGTAGCTTCAACACCACCACGCCCACGATCAAAACAATTCACTTGTTCATAAAATTCTTCTTTATCTTGTGTAAACTCCCACATATATCTATCATCTTTACAGCTCCATACAATAAAACATCTTAATTTAGGATTATCTTTAACAAGACTTAAATATCTATTATACTTGACTTTATCAAAAAATAAAGAATCATATCTACCGAATTTAGTTGTGGGTCTATCTTTATGTTCGATGAAATATGATTTGTTATAAAAATCAAATCGTTCTTTATCATTATAAGTATCTGTTGATTTTAATTTACCGAATAATTCTTGAAGTATTGGTTTAACTTTATGTTCTGCTTTTTTACCATTTATTAAATCTTGTTGTAATCTGGTCATTTATATTTAGCATACATAAAAATTATGTTTTTTTTACGCACCACTTAAAGAAATTAAGAAAATGAAATAGTTACAGGTTCTCTTTTAATAACAAGTTTATTGAGTATAGTTGTTTTAGTATTCATTTTATCATTGATTCTTTTTTGTACTTGTGGTGAAATTAAAGGTATATAATGTTCTTCAAGTTTTTTAAATTTATTCATTAGCTTACAGCATCGTCTAACAGAAGGTATATCACCGAATTGTATAATATATAACATATCATCTTGAATTTGTTGTTTATCATTGTAAAAATTACTTAATTCAACAAGCTGACCATTATTACAATAATGGATAATATTCTTACATATTTTCATAACATCATTTTTTTCTTTTATAGTTAATGTTTTTTTAGGATTCTTGTTGATAAGATAATATTTCAAGTCTTTATAAGATTTAATTTTGTAAACATTATTAACTTTAAAATCTTTTTGTAATTCTTTATTTTGTAATAGTTCAAGTAATTTATCTTGAATAGATTTCTTATTATCAGCGTGGCTGAATACGACTTTAAGTTCTAATGTATTGATTAACTCCATGAGATCATTTTTACTGTGTGTTTTTGATAACTCCATTTATAAGTATATCAATATATTAATTATATGAATTTAAATCTCGCTTCTGTGATCTCACTTGTGAAATCTCACTTCTGCGATTAATACTTAAAAATAAAATCTATACTATATATATAGAATGGAAGTTATGAAAGTATTTTTAAAAGAATATTATAATGCTGGACACGAACACTCGGTACAGTTAAACAGATGGAACAATAGAATTGATAAAGATTATAATGAATTAAAAGGTGGCGATAGAACACTCATGAAATTACTTGATTTCACCGAGAAGCTATATTTAGAGAATCAAGAATTAAAAAAAATTAATAATTATGAATATAATAAAAAACTATCTATTTATGGTATAGATATGCCTTATAAAACTGGTAAATTGAAAGGTGAACTTACATCAGCAGAAATTAGACGTTTAGTATCAGCTCATAATAGATTATCTAAAATACAGATACCCAAAGGGACTGATAGAAATGGATTAATTAAATTAGTTGAATCTAATGGTTTTAGAGTTGATCACAAGAATGAGAAACTTATTCAAACAAGGAGTAAGCCATTAATGAAGATTGATTTACCACCTAAAAAAACAAGAGTAAAGAAACAAGAAGTAAAGAAGACATTAAATTATACACCGAAAGAAAAACCTAAATTACCACCACGTGATAAACCACCAGCCTTACCACCACGTGATAATAAAGTAGTAACAGAAAAGGAACTTTATCCGGATACAAGAACACCACAAGAGAAGAAATTAGAAACA
>Ga0181402_1000159_pt1 | contig 23942 bp, 23 predicted proteins | sample 25SPOviralmetaG_FD_130131 | JGI IMG/M metagenome (GOLD analysis project Ga0181402, IMG submission 130131) | Marine viral communities from the oligotrophic San Pedro Time Series (SPOT) site, San Pedro Channel, CA, USA - 25 SPOT_SRF_2011-08-17 | ecosystem: Environmental > Aquatic > Marine > Strait...
CATTGCTCCAGACATTAGAAATGCTGCAGCGCCGAGCAGATTAAAAACTTTTTGCATGATCAGATTGCAAAGAAAAAACCTCCCCTGCTGTGTGAGACCAGGGAAGGTTGCAGTTGCTCTTTTAAAGACTAGCTCAGAAACCGTACTTCAGTCCAAGCTTTGAGCCCCAGCTGAAGTCGTCGCCAGAAACGCCGCTGAGTTCTCCGTAAACAGAAACGCTTTCAGCAACCGCAACCGAGCCGCCAAATTTACCGGCAAACTCAACTTCGCTATCCACGCCATTAGGCGTGAGAATAACTGGACCGCCCTGGATAAAATACGAATAAGCGCCTTCGCCGCCTTCGTAGCCAACGTCAAGGTTTAGCGAACCACCAAGGTAGTTGTCACCAACAGTTGTGCCGTTGAACTCAGGATTCAGGTAAGGACCAGCGAGGGCAGACGCTGGTGCCAATGCAACTGCCGTAGCGGCTGCAGAAATCACAAAAGACTTGATCATTGTTGAGGGAGTCAACGTTTTCTGTAGGTACATTAACCGGGGCAGTCAATGGACAGTTGCCAATCTGATCCTTAGTTGTCATCAACGCCAGGGAAGGTTGAATAGTGCTTGCGGTGCAATCCGGTGTACAAACCACGCTTTGGATGGTCAGCGTTATCGCGGCCTTCAAGCATGTACAGCATGTTCATCCAGACAACGCGATTATTCATTGCCTCAATGTCCTCTGCCCCTGGCTTGCAGGGGATCATTGGGTCGGGTTTTTGCATCTTGTTCTCAGGTTGACCAGCTCATCTTATTGATGGATGAACCGGCCAATACGTCAACCCTTCACAATCAGCTTCGTCGCAGCAACCGCCGTTCCAGCAAAGACTGAAATTGTGTCGGCCGTGGTTTTCAGTGAGGCATCAAATTGCACAAAATAAGACTGACCTGGGGTCAAGCTTGATTGAGCATCATCAACCGATCCAACAACCTGAATAGTTGCCGCTGCACCATCTGCATAAGCTGCGTCAGAAATGCCGATGTAATTTTCAGCCGTCAAGTCAGACGTACGAGTGCCAGTTTTTATTGAGAATGCATCTCCTGTGTTCCCCGTTTGATCCCTGCCAACAAATAAAACCCTTTGTGCGCTTGCGTCATATGTTATGCCGTTAGGACCACCCGATTGTGCATAGTTATGGCTAGTAGGGGATAGCGCCGTTTCATTATTGGCAAAGTTTGGAGTCGTGCCTGAAATAGTTGCTGTTCGAACATATAATCGGGAATTAGTGGAAGATCCTGTATATCGGTTATAAACATGAGCAATTGAATGCGTGTTTTCGTCATAAGCTAAATTATGTATACCCTGTGCATTTGCACCATCAAACAGTTCCGTCGCTGAACCAAAACTAATTGATGTCCCACTTACGGTGGCGACAGCGGCATAGTACTCCGCTGGATCTGTGCCTTCCTTATGGTAGGTAAACATTATTTTTTGCGAAATAGGATCATATACTGAGCCAATTGGGTTTGCTTGAGTACTTAAAAAATCACCTGCACTGCCCCATGAAATAGAAGAACCGCTAACAGTCCCAACTTTTGCAGTCCCTCTTTTAACTGATTGTGCACTATTTACTTTTCGATAGAAATAAACAACTTTTTGTGCGCTTGCGTCGTAAACCATTGTATTAGTATTTCCACCGCCAACTACATTGTTAGAGGCAGTATCCACCGAGACTTCAGACCCGACACTAGGATTGCTGCCAGAAGAAACAGTAACAACTCTTGCTTTTCTGTGTTGGTACAAGTACGCGCAAACAACTTTATCTGCATTTGAATCATACGCCAACGAAATCTCACCCCCATTACCATTAATTTGCGTTTCAGTACCGACAGTAGGCGACGAAGCATTTGTGATGTCAATAGTCCTACACTCAACGTCGTTATCGTCTCCCAAGTAAGCAACTAAAAATACACCCGCTGTTTCACAATAAACAATTCCATTGTTGCCATATGTAGGAGTTTTTGCGTTAGTTGCAATAGTAAATACACTGCCAAAAGTTATCTGAGCGTCAGCACTTGCCGTATTGTCAATTGTTATTACTCTTCCTTTAAGGTTGCCATTATCATTATCATCATTGTAAATTACTAAACTTTTTTTGTTTACGGAATCATAAGCAGTATCGCAGCCGGTCACGGAAGACTTATACGTCTGCCCGTTGCCTCCAACAGTGATTGAGCTTGTGTTTATGGTCTGAACGGGCTTTTTAACAGTGCCGTTAGCCTGAACAATTACTGCATCGCCATTGGCAATCGCACCATCAGCAGTTGCTTCAAAAGTTCCGGCACCAGCAGCAGCATCCGCCCAGCTAACAGCAGCTGACGCGCCACCACTTGTAAGAATTTGACCGCTAGTGCCATAGTTCGCTCCAGCAATACCAATCTGACCAGCAGGACCAACTCGAACACGTTCCGTACCTTCAGTTGTGACTTTGAAGTGACCATCAGATCCGGTGTCAACAACCTCGGCTTCTGTGTTGCCCTCAGTGATCTTGTCGGTGTCAGCTTGCGTTCCGCTAGATGCAGCAGTAACGCGCCCTTGAGCATCAACCGTGATACTGCTGAACGTATAACTACCAGCAGAAACTGCAGTGTCTGCAAGCTTGTCTGCTGTAACAGCGTCGTTAGCAATCTTGGCCGTTGTAACTGCAGTGCTAGCAAGTTTGTCTGCAGTGACTGCACCGTTTGCAATCTTTGCTGTGGTGACAGCCGCATCAGTAATCTCTCCGGTGCCAACTGAGCCGTTTGTTGCTGAAGTAACGCGGCCTTGAGCGTCAACAGTAATGTCCGCTGCTGTGTAAGAACCAGCGGTAACAGCAGTGTTTGCCAGTTTGTCTGCGGTGATCGCATCATCAGCGATCTCGCCAGTCCCGATCGTTCCAGAAGCAGCAGCCGTGATGCGGCCTTGTGCATCAACAGTGATGTCGGCTGCGGAGTAGCTGCCTGCAGTAACACTTGTATCGGCCAGCTTCGCTGCGTTTACAGCGTCATTGGCAATAGTCAGTGCTCCTGAGTTGCTAATTGTGGCGTCGCCAGACAGTGCAACACCAGTTGCTACGTTGCTGCTGTTGCCAACAATCAGCTGACCAGAAGTCAGGCTTGCAAGCTTGGTCAGCGCAATACTGCCAGCCAACATTCCGTTGGTGACTGTTCCCGTATCACCGGTCGTGATGATCGTTCCTGTGACGTTAGGGAACGTGATCGTGCGATCAGCAGTTGGGTTGGTAATTGCAAACGTCGTCTCGTAATCATCAGCAGAGCTGCCTTCAAATACAAGGGAAGACGAGGTGCCTAGTGTGATATTGCCTGCAAAGCTTGCTGTGCCGGTAATGCTTGGATTGTTTGATGCAAGTTTTTCAGTATCAAGCTCTGCAAGCGCGGTCTGAACATTAGTCGCCGCAATATTACCGGTTGGACTAAACGAAACGTTGCTTGCAGCTGTAGCAGCTAATGCAGTAGACAAGTCAAGAACTTGCCAGCTAGTGCCCGTAGAAAGTAAAAAATCAGGCGGAGCTAATGCATCTGCTGGTGCGTTACCGCTGCCGGTGCCTGAAACGCTGACGGTGAGATAGTGGTTGAGGTTGCTTGACGCAGGAGCAATCAAAGGTTGACCGACAGTCAGGCCGATCGCAGTACCCTTGGCAGTTACTGAAGCAACAGTATTTGTGTTTGCGTTATACGTTCCAGCAAAAACAATCTCACCACTAACAATATCGATTGACTTAAATGACGTACCTGTATATATGTACAAGTTTTCATTTGTCGCATCATATAGAAACTGTCCATCGAAATCTGCGGTTCCAAAATTAACAACACCTTCAGTGTCAGGTGCTCCTGCGAATCTTGTAACAGAGCTGCTAGCAAGTTTGCCGCCGGTTACAGCATCGTTCGCGATCAGTGATGTTCCAATTGTTCCAGAGGTCAGCTTGGCTGCGCTGATGTCTGGAATATCAGAAGCAGACAGCGTCGTTCCAGCGGTCACGTGACCACGAGTGTCAACAGTGACTTTCGGATAAGTGCCAGCGGTAACGCCTGAAACGTTATGGGTCAACGCGCCAGCGCCACTGACAGATAAGGCACCAGACGGAATAGAAACCCCACCCTTGGCAGTTGTTGTACTGACAGGCAGATCAGTGGCGGCAAGTGCTGCAGTGGCTGTGATGTGGCCCTGAGCGTTAAATGTGATCCCGCTAGTCGTTCCAGCAGTAATGCTGTCGGTGTGATTTAACTGGCCGCTACCGGTAACGCTTAAGCCGCTGCCAATAAAAACACCACCAACGGCGGAGGTTGTTGCCTTAGGCAGGTCACCAGCGGCAATGCTGCCAACAGCAGTGATGTGACCAGAAGCATTAACGGTAAAACCGTTTTTGGTTTGACCCGTGACGCTGGACTGGTGCGATACAACGCCACTGCCATCAACGTTTAAGCCAGATGAAGTTGGCAAACTGACGCCACCGCGCACAGAAGCTGTCGCAGGGTCAACAGAAAACGTTCCAGACGTAGATGTAAGACCAGTGCCCGCCGCCGCACCACCAAGTGCAGCATCAGTCGCAACCGGCAAGTCAGTAGCAGCAATAACTCGTGAGCTATACGCACCACCTGCACCCGTAGGCCCAGCAATAAACTCTTTTGCCCCTGAGCTAGATCCCAGAGAACTTGGCGTAATTGCCGCTAACTTTGCTGCCGGGATGCTGGCGTCATCAATTAGGTCAACGCCTTGCTCAACCAGGCTTTTTACACTGACCTTTTTGGTCTCACTTGCGCTTACGTCGGCAATGGGCAGAACATCAGTTGAAGCTACGTCGGCTTCAGCCAGCTCTGTAAGAGCTGTAATCTTCTGATCGGCCATCGCCTGAAGCCCCTACAAGACTAATCTTCAATCTCTAGCTTACCGCTCCCAGGCTGCTCAAGCAGGATCCGGTCAGTGTCTTCTTTCAGCACATAGTTGGTGATCACGCCAATCCCAAGCTTGGGTAAAATTGGCCCAGTGGTAACAAAGTTAAAATTAGACAGAGTTAATTGCCCCGAGCCAAGGCTAATTGCAGCATTTGTCACAATGCCTTTAAATTCAAAGTAAAAGAAGTCATTTACTGCTTCTGCGTTTTGCCCTCTGTCAACTATATAAAGCTCAGCGTCAAACTCAGAGCCAAGCTTTTGACGCAAAATTAACTCATGGAGGTAGCTAGGAACATCAGTGTCTACAGTTTCTCCCGCAGCATCAGGATCATAATGAAACTCGCAACTGATGCTCCCGTTTCCACTGATCAAGCCACTTTCGTTTTTCCTAAACTCGTCGCTAAGGACAGTTACATCTACAACGTCTCTATCATTGTTTAGCTCAAAAGATGTTACTAGCCCTAAAACATTATATTCGGCCTGAACACTAGTCACTTCAATAGGAATGGCCGTTGTAATCGCAGCCAAAGTAATCTTGCCCGTGCTTTGACCGTTCAATGCATTAGCAAAAGTGTCGTAAAGGCAAACACCACCTAGCTCGTCAACATAGATATACCAAGTGCCGTCAGGCAATTGACTGCCGCCGTCCCATCCAGAGCCGTCAATAAAAGCAAGGTTTGCACCGTTAGTGCTTTTAATCTGCAGCCGATCACCCGTCAGCAACATTTCCTGCGGAAAGTCAAAGCTAAACCGCTTTTTTGCAGCGTTGACATCGCCAGGATCTACCAAGCTGGTGAACGTGCGCCCTGGAGTCGCTCTTCGCAGCCTAATTCTTCCGTTATTGCCTAGAAAAACCGTCATAGCGATTTACTAACGAAATCACCGCTCATTATGTAGTTGACATTGACGCGCATCACTTCACCAACAACACACGACAGATCGGCGCTAGTTAGCACCGCATCAAACTCCAAAAAATTGTCGTCAAACTTAAGCTTGAGCCTTGTAGTCGCAGTGATTGAGGGGTTTGCGTTCGTGTCTTGGTTGACTTGGTTGAGCAACTTGACCGGTGCGTCGTCGTAATACAGAACCGTCAACGCTCCAGAAGCAGTGCGGATGCCAGTCGTAAACGCTCGAACGTCTTCGCTTAGCGTCGTCACCTCAAGCGCGTCGGTGTTAGCGGTCATTGACCACTGCACAACCTTGGCAACGGTTTGACCCGCAAGCTCGACGGAGCCATCTTGACCCGCGTAATACTTAGCCATGGTCAGGCACCCTCTAGCTCGCCAATGAACTCACACGTCACTGTACTCAGTCCTGGCTTAACGCATTGAACTGATGGCGGCGATGCGTATTTCCACTTCAACAAGCTGTTCGTTTCTCTAATCCAAGGTATCAACGCCTCAGACGCACCAGCAGCAACGTTGCTAACGGTGAACTCTGCATAGTTGTCGTCGTCCATCACGTCTACATAGTTCTGCAAAATCAATGCAGCTTTTTCGTCCGTGATGTTTGCAAACGTTAGGGAGAGGCTGCTGCTATATCGCTGGTTGCCGTAACGCACCCGGACAACAGCACCATTTTGCGCCTGAAACTGCTGCTCAGGGAAAACACCAGGCGCGTAGGACCGGCTAGTTGGAACTAACGCTGGGAAGCTAACTGCAGTCATTCGCCTGTCACCGTGAACTGCAGTGGGTCAGGGTTAATCGTAGCCAGCGTCCCATTGCTAAGCAAAGGCTCATGGCTGGCGCTGATGTCAACAAAACCCCCATCGTCGATCGTAATGCTGGTCACGCGGTAGACACGCTTCTGCTGGTCTTGCATTTTTACGGTAAAGATTGATCCAAAGAATTCAGGATCACCTGTCTTGTTGCTGGTAACGACTAGAGAGCCTTCCTCGACTTCAGTAAAACCTGGCTTCCAATAGAACACAAGCGTGCCGTCACTGTCATTCAAAGGTGTTGTTGAGGTGATGCCGCCATACTGATCAATGCTGCCATTGTTAAAACGGCTGGTATGAGTTGTTTTAGAAACAACCTTGATAAAGTCGCCAGGTGCAATCGTTAAAGCACTACTTGGAGTTGTTTTAAAAGAAATGGAGTGATCACTATGCTTCCTTGTTAGCAGTTTGTATTTTGCAATGGTCTGGGCGTGGTCACTTCTAGTGCAAAACTTAGTCATGTCAATGTATTCTTCTGGGTCGTCAATCGAACCTCCGTTGTTATTGTCTAGACGGACTTGAATAATCTTTTGCGATGCAAAGCCGTTTTCTTGTTCTTCTCTGTAAGCGACAGTAACTTTTGTTGGCTGACGGTCTTGAGCAGGTAAAAAATTAACCTGCATGTCTTTCATGTTGCCGTCAGTGAACAAAGCCTTGATGTCATTGCTGACCACTTTGGCAGGGTCAATTCTGAAATCACTTGTGTTGAAAGGCACTGCAGGCGTCAACGAAAACTTACCTCCAATAATTGAAAAATTTAAAAGGCTAAACGCGGCGTTAGCAAATATAAATTCTCTAACTGACGTTTTGTCTTCAATAATCCCGTCAAACGTAAAATTATTTCTTTGACAAAATTTAGCCGCGACAGTCATTGAATCACGGTCTACAGTGTTTTTTGGGATCCTCTTACCGGCCCCGAGTTTTTCGCTTGTTAAAAGGTTGTAAACAATTTCAGCAAAATTATTTGTTGATGCATTTAAAACATTTTCAGCAGAGTCTGCTCCAGCGTCAGTAATTAATCGATCGACCTGGATGCCTTGTTTGACATAAGCACTCAACTGTCCCATTGATGTCCAGTCTTTACCTGCCTGAAGACGCAGTCCCAGAAGCGACAGGTCGTTGTATTGAGCAGCGCCTTGGTTTGGCTTTCGCTTATCAGGGCGAATCATCTCATTGACAAAAACTATCGAGTGTTCTGGGTTGTCTTGATGGCTTGTTTTTTCTTGCTCGTATTTTGGAAAATCAGCGATGGCATCTTTGACGTTTAATGCACGCTCTTCTGAATCAATATTTTCTGAACCCAGTTCAGTAATTTTTAAGATTACCCTTCTTTCATAGTCATCTGAATTAGGAAATTCAAACTCTACTTGCTTGTCCTGCGTATAGCCAGAACCAGGCTCAACAATTTTCCACTGCCATTGATTCTCGGCCAAACTTGAGGCAATTATCTTTAGGCCAGAACCATCAAGATCGTTTGCATTGGCTGGGGTGTAAATATCTGGGCTATAAACATAAGGAAATTCGTCCTCAGGGAACTCATATCGCCCAAGCTTATATAAATTACGAGCCACTCTAATCGTTTTAGTTTCTACTTTTTCAATACTCTTAAAGTAACGAGTAGTCCCTGGTGGTGTGTATAGCTTGCGTTGAATTGCGTAAACATCACAGTTAATATCAGGATTGAACTCTTTAAAGTTGCCAATAACGTATGCAAAATTATCGACAAAATCATCAGCATCAAAATCATCATTTTGTGTTTTGTTCGTTAATGGCACTCTGTCTCCGTTCCACATACCCGTGCGAATACCATCAACTTTTCTTTCCCAAACACCAAAATAAAAATCTGGTGTATTTGGATCATATTGCTCATCTTCTGCGTTAGTGACTCCTGCTGGAATCTGTACGTTTTCACTCTGCCCATCAAGGCCAACACGATATAACTTGGTTACATCAACCTTTTCGGTTGGATCTTGCGTTTGCAACTTGACGTCATTGCCATCAAAAAAGGCAGTTAATAAAGTTCCGTTAGGGTTGAGTTCAATATAAAAATCATTAGTCCCGCTTGTTTTAACAAGCCTGCCAGGAACTTCTGTATTAACCTCGTATTCGGCTGGAATTACTTGAACATGATCACTAAGTTTGTACTGATACACAGAACCAAACTCATTGTCCTCTGTATCTAAAATGCGCCCTCTCCAAGCAGCATATACAGCCCCTACATCGTTTGGATTGGTAACATTAACTAAAACACCCGTAGTAAGGACATGGCTATTAAAGTCGTAAGCGTGCTCTGGACCCTCCGCGATTTCCCAGTCAGCATCACTTGGCAACTCTCCAACAGACTCACTGTCAAACCTAAGGACTCTGCCTGAAACAACAGCGCCTTCTTCAACACGTTTGAACTTAAATTCGTCATTTGACGCTTTGGTTTCAGTGATTCTTTCTGGGAATCCTGTATAGCTAATAATAAATTCACTGTCGTTTACACTTATTGTCGCTCGTCCATTTCCCTGCAATAACTGAACGTTGTTTGATTGACCTGCTTTGTTGACATAAAGGCCATTTGCGAACGTGCCAGCAACCGGCACAATGCGAAATTCAAACAACCCCTCAGCATGGTTTATGCGAATTGTGTTGTACTGAGGCTGTGGGTTGTCACCTTTAACGGCAAAAATTTGACCGGCAGAAATTGATCTAAAAGCAGTAACGGAACCACCAACTTCTCTAACGTCAATCCTGAAAAAGCTATAGCGTGTTTGAAACGTACTAACTCGGCCAAGCTGAAACGATTGATTGTCTTGCTCATATTCCTCAAGCAAGGCTTTTGGCGGCTCAGATTGCACGTTGGCAAAGCCTTCAACCCTTTTGAATACTTCGCTTTTTATGCCAATCTCGGTTTGGTTGCACTTACGGTTGTTAGTTACGCAAGCAATCTCAATGCGTTGAAGATGCGCTCCAAACGGCGCATTGCCTGCAAGAAATGGATCATTATTAGGGTCAATAAAATAACCAAATCCTTCCTCTTCGCAAACAAACTCATAATCTAATTTTTCTAAATTTGTCTTGTCAAACGGCTTATTTGGTCGAACCGTGCAGCTAATGATTGAGCTGCCAAACGCGAACAAGTCACCAACGTTGATAAGAGAGTCTGCCTGAGAAATCCTATTGTCAATAGCTGTATTAACGTCATCCAATCCATGCGGCGGAAAAGATTCAGGGTCTTCTCGCATTTCAGAACTCCTGAACTGAAGACGATCTCCTACCCTAATTCGTAGATTATTCGCACCGCTTGAAATTGCGTTATACGAGGTCCCATCACTATTTGGACCAACTCGATTTAAGAAAAACATTCCCTGCCGGGAGCTGTAAGGACGGGAATGCCCAGTGCCATTTGGCCCATTGATCTTTTGCCTTTTGTTAAATAAAGACTCTTTGTCGTCAAAGACCTGAACTAGGTCATAAGGCAAAAAGTACGGTGCACCATTTGAAATCGGAGAATGCACGCCAAATGCACGTTGCGAACCCGGTGTCCTTGTGCCGCTTAGCATTGGACTGAAATTATTGACAGAAGGCTCCCGGTCGAATGCTAGAAATACATCCTCGTAAGGAAGCGCGGCCAACGTGCCTGTAAGCAAGTTTATGTTGGTTACTCTGCCGCCGTCAGATGTATTGTTTTTAAAGTATGCGGCAAACTTTGCCTCTTGATAGTTTCTTAATAACTGATCTCCAACAGCAAGCCCTGCTGCATCAGGGGGTACAGCTGGATCACCTATTTCCGAAAGGCCAAGTGTCGTCAGCATCCGTAATTCTTGATGAGAACCTTGGCTGATCAGTTGCGACCAAAGCAACATCCCTTTGACGCGGATTCCTCCAATAACTTTGTTTGGATTTGATGGGTCTACCTTTTGCCGTGCAAAAACAAGCGGAATGATGCTGCCAAGCGTGGCAAGATCTTGGAGGCTGTCAAACCCGTACAGCTCCGCAAATCGCGTCTGACCGCGTATGTCTGCTGTTTGTATTCCTTCAAGAGCCTGTTGCGGGCCTTGTGGCCTTGGCGCGAGCAAAACACTTGCAGCCGTAAAAGCAAGACCAATGGCAATTTCAATCAGAAAAGGAGTGATAGCTGGATTGCATCTGATGTCAGGGATCAGCTCATAAGCGTTGTCACGCTCCTTGGCCTTACAGTCAGCAAGACGACAAAACTCCCAGTATTCATCAAGCGTTAGGCCAAGAACGTCAATGATTTGCTGCTCTACCGGCAGTAAAGAGCGGCGGGAGTAAGACCGTTGCAGGGGATCCATATCACTTGACGATCTTTGAATTGCAGCCATCCGTCGTCATAGAAAGCAGCTAGCCCATAGCCGCTATCAGCAGCATGAACAAGCCCGATTGTGCCTACTGTAGCGGCATCTGTTTTCTTGCCCCATAGCTCTAGTTGTTCCCAAAAAATTGAGTAGTCCTTAGCTCGCAACCTTCTGTACCAAGAGGCCGTCGGATTAGGTGAGCTAATCCCATACCAAGCCAAAACCGCTTTAGACAAACTCAAGCAATCTGCAGCGCCATGCCTTTCAGGTATTGCACCAAGCCGATAGGGCAGCCCAATCAGCTGATATGGCTCAATCAAGCGTTGCTGATGCGTGCCGTAACAGGCAAAGCTCCAACGTCCTGAGAACGCAGCACCTTGTTTGGGATAGACGACGTAACTGCGTCGATTGCTGTGCTCAGAGTTAGCTGCACTCCTTCAACGTTGTAGTTGAAGCTAGAGGCAATCCAGTATTCAGTCGTCAGCGTTCGATCAGGCAAAAACGTATCAGGGTGCATTAGCACCGTTTCAACCTGAACAGACCAGAACTGAGTAGCAGCCTCGTGAATTATTTCCCTTGTTAGCACGTTTGAGGCAAACGTCAGAGTGCTTTCGAGGTTGTCGCCAGAAAGGCTTTTTGTAGCGCCGTTATAAACAAACGGCAAAAACTCATAGCTTTTTGAGCTAAAGCTTATGGGGCTTGCAGTGTTGCTGTTTTGAAAAGTGCCCTTCTCAGCTGAGCCGTCTTGAAAAAAAATAAACGTCGTTATCGCTTCGATCGTCATACGCCAATCCTGCTACGAACACTGCGCTTGTTCACAAGGTCACTGTAAACACCACGTTTGCCCATTTCAGCGCCACGCTTAGCAGCCTGAGCCATTCCCTTCTCAAACTCAGCAGCGGTAACGTAATTAATGTTGTTGATCCGCTCAACGCTGTAGTTAACGTCAAGAACTGCATTGCTAGCTGAACCGTCACCTTCAGCTTCTTGACCGCCTGTCATTAAGGACGCAGCTGAGTTGCCTGAGCCTCTTGAATAACGCGACATTGCTTCCCTTGCAGTGTCTTGGCTTGCAACCTCTACGCCAAGACGACCGCCACGACCTCTTTTTAAAGGCATAATCGCTTCAGGGCCTGCCTCTCCCATCACTCCCATGCCGTTAGCCATGGGGAAAACAGTTGGTTTGTTTACGACGCCGCCATAAGCAAACGGAACAACGTTGTTGTGTGCAAAAACGTTGCCCTTGGCACTAAACAAAGCTCCCAGCAACCCAGTGCCTTTTTCTCCTCCAACACCAAAGCTGCCAATACCAGCCCTAAGAAATAGGCTTCCAATCTGCTTCAAAACGCCTGACAAGGACTCGCCTAAAGACTTTGTGCCATCGATCAAGCCCATGATTGCGTTGGTCAAACCTGTTGCAACAGTATCTTTAACTGAGTTAAAAAGAGCATCAAGTTTTTCAGTATTTGTATTTAGATTTTTTGTTTTATCAATTGTATCTTGCAATGCTGCATTGCCTCGTATGCGTTGTTCAACGCCTGCCGCAATCACTGGAGGTAATCCTCTTGTCTTTTCTTCAACCTTCATTTCTAACGCAACTTCTTTCTCTTTGCCTAGAATTTTCGCTTCAAGCAAACGCCTTTCATCTTCTAAGCCTTGCAACATTTTTGCAAAACTTGCAGTCTGCTTAAGAGTTATATCTACGCCTTTACTTAAAGCGGAATTGCGTTTCTTTATAGCTTGTTCTTCCGTTGAGTCTTGGTCTCCGCCAGGCTTTAGAGGCAGATCAATGGTTTGTAGTGGGTTGAATGGCTTATTAGTGTCAACAGGCGCGTCCACGCGGCCTATCAACATATCCATTATTTGCTTGTTAAATCCATACCTTTCGGCACCACCTGTAAAAATGTCCTTAGTAGCTTCAAAGGCACCACTAAAATCCTCCATTGCAAGAGACCCAAGAATCCTTGCAAGGTTCCCCGTTTGAATAACAATCTCAGTAATCCCCATCGCAGTTGCAGCGATAGAAACAGCAGTCCCTTTAATAACAATATCTAACGCCTGAAACATTCCAGTCATGTCATTTTCAGAGCTGAGCATTTCAGAAAACGCCAGAATGATTGAGTTAAGCGTTGGCAGCAGAAAATCAGCTAGCTGTTTCCTAAACCCGTCAAACTGAATCGCAAGAATTGAAATTTGATCATTGAAAAACTCAGCGTTTTTTGCAAAGTTCTCGCTTGTCTCATAGTTAAATTTCCCGAGCGCCTCAGTACCGCCGTTCAATAACGTGATTAACTTTGACCCAGAACGGCCAAAAATGTCCATTGCAACAGCTGCTTTTTCAGGCCCGTTTGGCAAATCCTCAAACTTGTCTGCGATCTCACCCAGCAGCTGGTCAGAAGGCTTCAGGCTGCCATCTGCTTTTTTGACGCTTACGCCAAGCTTTGCATAAGCATCTGCATACGTTGCAACCCCGTCAGCAGCCTCAGCCTGTGTACGCGCCAAGGTGCGCAGGCCGGTCTCAAGATCGCTCTGACTTACATCAGCCAACTTGCCTGCGTTTGCATACGCCTGGAGCTTGCTTGCAGCAATGCCAGTTCTGGTGCTGAGCTTCCCAAAGGCATCTGCAGAATCAATAGCGCCCGTAACAAGGCGGCTAAAACCAGCAATAGCAGCAGCAGCAAACAACGCCTTGAATGCTGTACCAACCCCTTTAACCGCATTGGCAAGGTTTTTGGCCTTGCCCTGCACTCCCTGCATGGAGTTTCCAAGGCGTTTTATATCGTTTGCACCAGTCGTTTTGGCGCTGATCAGCATCCCAAACTTGGCAGTCATATCACTTGCTCTCCTTGTTCAAAATTTTCATGGCCGCCGCTTCCATGATTTGCAAGTCCTCTAGCACGGCTGGCGCATCCTTGACTTTATACAGTCTAAACAGCCATTGCACAGCTGTATAGTCCAGCCCGCAAACGCCAGACATTGTTGTGCGCCACTGGGTTTGGCAACGCAAGAACATTTCAACAGCGGGCCAATTTTCCTCCCATACTTCAAAGTGCTCCTCTTTTGCTTCAGGCAGCACCAAGCCAAACGCCTTGGCGTCTGCCTTTAACTGGCTTTGGTCTCCTGGACCGCTGAACAGATACTCAACGGCCTCGCTTAGTTTTTTCTCTTGGCTCCCTGCTTGCTCTCTAGATAAGCCCCAGCGATTGCCGTTGCCATCATCGGCACATCTAATAGCTCGTCTCGCTTTGTGATGCTGTACGGCAAATCCTTACCGTCCTCATCCTCGATACCAATCCACCCCATCATGACCTCACGGGCAATCTCTACGTCCGTCAAGTTGCCTTCTGAACTCAGCTCCGCAATCTCCAAAAGTCTGCTCTGCGTCAAGTCTTTAAACTCAACATCAAAAGTGACCCGTTCGTGTTTGCCCCCATCAACAGGAACATCCACAGAAACAGGCCACTTGTAAGTATTTGACTTCTTGAGGACGAATGCCATAAAAAAGGTGATTCGCCGTCAGACTAGCGCACCATTAAGTACAAACAATGCTGTACTCATTGTTCCCTGCAGTTGTTGGCGTTGCGTTGTAGGGCAAGTTCAACATTTGAATGCCGTCAGAATCTGAATAGGTTGGTGAACCTAGGTCAGTCTGTGGGGCACTGAAAGTGACAATGTTGCCGGCTGATTGACCATGCTGGAACGTGTTTGTTCCGGTGCTGGTGCCGGTGGCATCAGTGAAGAAGTTATGAGTGGCGAGCAATTCAGCCTCAAGCACGATCGTGCCATTAGGCCGGCGATCAGTAATCAAGACCTCTTTAGTTCCACCAACCAATTCGCGGTAAACAGTCGTATTGGACTGATCAAAACTGAAGGACTGCAACGAACCTGCGTAGCTGAACAAGGTAAAGCTTGTGGTGTTGCCGTTCTTGAAAATGACCGGGGCAGCTTGGTTTGCGTAAGTCGTGCTTGGATTTGCTGTGTCAGTTGGCGCGTTAAACAATCCCGTCATCGTGAAATTAATCACAGGGATCTGTCCCACTTCGCCTGTGATTGCAAAGCTGCCACGACAGCCAGTCAGCTTGTGACGAACTCCATCGACAAAATACTCAAGTGTGCAACTTTCAAATGATGCGCTGATTGGCGCATAAGTAACTGAAGTGTTTGCCGCTATCGTCACCGAGTTGCCACAAGAACGGATGATTGCGTCCCATTTGGGCGCTGTGCCTGCAGCTCCAGAAGCTGCCAGCTCAACCTCAAACGAAATCTCAACCCGCTGGTTAGCAAGCAAAATGTCGTAGTTGCCCATGTAGCCACGGATCAACTCACGCTCAACAGCATCAGCTTGAAGCGGAGTAATTTCCATGTTGCGGACTAAAACCGCATCAGTGCCTGCAGCTGTTGGGTCGGACCCGTAGCTACTTTCAATCTTCGCCAGCAATAGGCGTTGACTCGTCCTCAGTGTCATCGGTTACAACCTCAAAATTGGGGCTAGTAGGTTGAGCCGGCTGAGTCCGCTCAATGAGCTTTCGTTTGCCGGTTTTTGGATTAACGAGGTATGCACCTCCTTGACCCAAGTTTTCATCTTCCATCTTAAGGTCCTTGCGTCAGATCAGCTAATCGAGTTCGGTAACGAACTAGATAATCGCAACCTATAACGCCTGCGGGTTGATCTGCATCAACCATTTCAAAACTTACGCCTTGCGGCTGAACGTCTATTGCATAACCACCAAGAGTTAAATCAGCCATGATTTTGCTGTGCAGGCTTTCAACTATTGGGTCGGCAACTTCATCAGGCTTGTCACCTCGCACAATCACAGACACACGAACAACAAAAGACCAATCCAAGGTTGGCAAACTTGTGTTCTGTTCTGGCGTATCACTTACAGGCTCAACAACTAATGCAGGGCTTTCACCACGCTGCAATGGAACAACACGGCTGCGATAGATCCGAGCGCCCACATTCGTGGTGCCGCTCAGGCTGCTCATGATGTCTTCAAGAATGTTTTCGCGCAGTGTCGTCATGTCTTCTGCAACGAGATTTCACAAAGCAACCCGTCATCAATCAAACGAGTTTCACGAACTGTATAGGCCACAGAATCAACGGTGATGCTGGTGCCTGCAGTAAGAGTTCCAAAGTCAGAAGCCTTGGCGGTGATTTGGTAGTCGGTTTGCAACACCATGTCACCAGCCAAGACTTGACTGGGCTGATCCAACAAAATTTTGGCAGTTGTAGAGCCTGACGTTGCAGACACGCCAAAAGGATCATCAAGGAAAACTCCAAGATCATCTGTCAGAAAATCAGCTAATGCCATCAGCCGTACTTAGGGAAAGCAACCCCTTTGACACTTACAGCACCGGCACCAGTCCCGCCAGCAACAGTAATGACAGCCCGAACGTAACGTCTGGCATCGTCAATGTTTACCGCAAGCTTTTGAACCGACGCCGCATTTGCTCCAGTTGTGCTGAAGTTTACTCCTGACAAATCGTCAAAAGAGCTGTTATCAGCTGAATCCTGAAGCTTTACCGCGTAAGTAATGCCACTGCCGCCGGCTTCTGCGTCCAAGGTGCAAAGCATTTTCCCTTCGTAAGGGAGCAGATCAACTCCTGTGGAGTTTGCGGTTGTTGTTGAAACATCATTTGGAACAAGGTCCAAAATCGCCGCACGATCGGGGACGTTACGACTTGTCATTGGTTGCGCTCCTTGGTTTCTTTGTTTTTGGCTTTGGAGCCTCCTTGGAGGCTTCGACGGCTTTCCCGATGCGAATCAGCAGCTCACCGTCTGCGTCGCTTAGGTCATAGCTTTGACCAGCCTCAAGGGCTTGGCCGCTTGCCATGACTGCTTTGGTGCAAGTGACTTTCATAAAAAAAAGGGGGCCGTTGCCGACCCCTGTGATCATCAAGCGGTGGTGATGTCTTCAATTGAAGCAAAAGCAGAACTTTGTCTGATCGCAACATCAAACGAGATGATGCCACGGACAGATGTCAGTGCCTTGCTGAAGTCATCAGAGTCAGTGCCAATTGTGATTTCCAAGCCGTTGCCGTAGAAACCAATCATGGCCTGGCTGAAGTCACCAGCAACCAATGCAGAACAAACGTTAGAAGCAGAACCTTTCGTCAAGTTAGAAGGAACAGCGTTGGTCATTGCCAAGGGATAACCGTTAAGGGTCAAAGGCGTTGGGCCACGACCGATAGCGGAAAGATCCGAGTTGTAAAGGAAAGCACCGTCACCAGCAGCTGAACCACCTGCGCGGAGTTTCTTTAATCCGCCAATCACCTTGCCGTTGGTGATATAGGCCATGTTGGGGCCAAAGGCGTTGTCCTCAGTGATGGCAGTTTCCAGATCAACCACTTTCTCAAGGGTCAATGCACCACCGTTGGTGCCCATCGCAACGGATCCAATACCGGAAGTGTTGCGGATGCCTGTTGGCTGACCAGAGGAACCAGAACCGTTGAGGACTGCAGCATCAACAGCGTTGTTGATTCCGTCAGTCAAATCACGGCGTACAAGCTCTTCGATGCCAGGTGTGCCCTGAAGCAAGGTCTGACGGCTGTACTTGGAAAGAGCCGCAAGGTTCTTGGGGCTCATCGTGATCTGGTCGAAAGTAGATTCCGACTGGGTGATCGCGGTTGTCTCAGAAGACAGGTAGTAGGTGCTGGAAACACCGGAGCGGCGAGGGATTGCAACATCACCAACCAATCCGGTCAGGGTGCGAACTCCCAGGCCAACTACAGGTGAAGAATTACGCAGAGCTTCGATGAAGTCATCAGCCAGCAGATCGGTTGCAACAAGGTTGCCGCCTGTGTTAGCCGAACTCGTGACGTAAGTCGCGCGTTGTGACAGCGCAGAGAAAGGAACAAAGAAGGAACGCTCACTCGTGGCAGCAATGCCAGAGCTGCGCTGAACTTCTTGGCTCAGTTCACGGCAAAGACCAGCGCCATGCGATGACCAATCACCAGTGATCAAAGCGCGAACGCCATCGATCAGCTGATAACGCTCTTGGGTCTGCTGACCAAGGTCAACAGGAGCAACACTTTCGACAGGCTTAGCGCCAATTTTTTCAAGAACAGCTGCACGGGCAACATCGATGCTGCTGCCGTTATCAATCAGCTGCTCAGCAAGGTCACGCATTTCGTGCTTGCCGCAAAGCTCTTGGATGTTTTTGATGCGGGTACGCTCTGACGAGGCAGCCTTTTTGGAAGCCTCATCGCGCACCACGTTGAGATCGGGTGCTGTGGACATTTGATTCTCAGAATCGGGTTGTGTGAGTGGTGCGACGCGAGCCGCAGAATCAACCTCAGAGGCTGTTTCTTTGTCCATTGTAGTGTCTGAAAGCAAAGATCTCCCCACGCCAATGTTTGGATCAGCGGGGACACTTACAACGCTGATTTCGTAGGGCTCCCAGGAAGTTGCCACAAATTCGTTGTTGCGCTCTTCCATCTCTTTGATTCGATAACCAAAGGAGATATTGCGCATAATTCCGTCTTTAACGTCCGCTAAAATTTCTTGCGCAAAAGAGTTGCGGCTAAAGCGAACACGGCTAACTCCTTTCTTTTTGTCGTCGTCAAGGTAGGCACGCTCAACAACACCGATCGGACGATCCATATCGTGATTGAACAAAAGCGGTGCGCCGTCGTTCAATCTGCTCAAATCTGCAGCGTCTTTGTCATGGCTCAGGACCTCTGAACCAAAGGAACGCTCAACCGGATATTCAGAGCTAAAGCTGAACTCCATCACCCGGTCTTCTTGCTCCTCAAACTGAGTTTCCCCAGCACGCTTCAGCAATGCAGTGGCAGAACGCAATGCAGAGATTTTGGTCAGCGTTGAGAACCGATGACCGGCCTTCACGTCTGTCGCCTCAAAGCCTTCGTCTGTTTCGCGATAAACAGTGATTAACGCTGCAGGGTCATCCTCATCACCATTAATAGTGAACTCAGAACCAGGCACATTGATTGAGCCATCACGCTCAATCCGGTCAATCTTGCCTCTGGCAGTGCCACCAGAACTGTCCCATTGGACAAAATCACCAACACTTAGGCCGTCAGGCTCTGCCCTCTTTGCAAGATCCTCAGACATTGGTAATTCACGAATATCTTTAATTCTATCCGCCTTCCCCGTTGACCACACCTGGCCCGCGTCTCCACCCCATGCAGCCCAGGCCACGCGACCGTTGGACGGGTAGCCGTCTTCTCCAGGCGAAAAACCTTCGCCTTGCTTGTCAACTTCATGGCGGGCAAACCATGCCGACATTGCAATCACAACATCACCGGATAATTCGTTGCCGCTCAGAATCTGAGTCGCACGCCGTGCCGCAACTTCTGTGCCACCCGATTTACCTTCAGACTTCCATTCGCGATAACGGTCAGCCTCGGCTTTCATGCCCTTAGTAGGCATTAAATCGATCTCTGTGCCGTTAATAGTTGCCACTTTCTTCTTCCCCTACGTTCTCCGCATCATCGCCTGATGGTGGTGGGGTGTCCCCAAATGCGTCGATCGTATTTACTGGCTTGTATTGGCTAGCACCAGAACCGTTGACCGCTGATGGGTCAGTGTCCGTGATGATGTTCATCTCGTCGAGCTTGGCTAGCTCTGACTGACGGGCAACAAGCAATTCATCCAGATCGCCGCCGTTTTCCGCGACACAATCAGCAAGAGTTTTGAATCCGCTGCGAACTGCTGCCTTCTGTGCAGCAATCTCTTTTTGCGGGTCAACATAGGAATATCCACGGAAGACCCAGCGAACAGCCTCATAACGTTCAGGCTCGGTTTCGTAAGTAGGCAGACTTAAGGCACCGCTAAGAACAGCCATCTCCAGCCAAGCGTCATAGATCGGCTGGTAGAACTGCTCACGCATCAACTGCTGAATCGACCGCCAGTTATCGCGATCCTGCAGCAAGGCCAGCCGAGAGGAGCTGTAATTGCTTTGTGAATAATCGTTACTGATGGTCTCGTAGCTGCATCCGACCCCAGAAGCCAGGGCTCTTAGCTGCGCTCTGAGGAATGGTTCGTACTCTCCCGTTGGTGAATCCATGTCTGGAATCGTCACCGTTTCACCTGGCTGCAAATACTTGAACTGCCCAGGCTCAAAGCCTGAAACACGCTCGCCGTCATAAACCTCACCGCCTGGATCAAGCTCACCTTCTGGTGATTGGATGAATCCCATCAATGCAGAACTGGCACGAGCACGCACAACGCTTGCTTGTTCCCACCCATCTAGGTGGTGCATCCGCTGCATTCCGCTCGCAAGCCAAGGCACCCCACGGGTTTGACCAGGCCGACCCGATGCACGGTCAAACAAGTGAACGACATCTTTGGCCGGGACAATGATGTGCCGGCGTTCTTTTGCCTGCGTTGGAAATGCAGTATCCCCAGGGTGACGGCTTAAAAACGCATAGTTCAGGGCTCGCCCAAAACGATCAATTTCAATTCCCATCCGCCACACAGACCCAGCTGTGCGTGAAGGACTTTGATAATCCTCGTCTAGTTGATCAGCCTCAAGAACTTCAAGAGCAAAGTTAACTTTGCTACGACCAAATTTTTGGCGAACGATGCGGACAAAAACTTCGCCGCTTTCGCACATTGACGAAACAGCAAGCTTCTCAACATCGGCAAAACACAACTGCCCTGCTGTGTTGCAACTATCTTTACGGCCCCAATCAGACCAAGCCTTTTCAATTTGCTCGTTGATCCTTGTATCTAGCTTGCCTCCACGTTGTCTTTTAATTTGCGCTTGCAATCTGACGCCAGTGCCAACAACAGAATTGCGAACAACGCGAACAGTTGACTTGGCGTAATCGTTATCTCGAACAAGCTGACGCGAGCGAGACCGCAGACGCTTAAGGCTGCCTTTTATCTCTTGGTCGGCAGAAGTTACAGAAGTGACCCAATCACTTGTAAGACGGCTTGCTTGCGCACCGCCAAACATGCGAGCCCTAGGCCGCGGCATTGGCCCAGGATTTGAGCGCCACAATTCACGCCATGCAGATCGAACGCCCATGTCAGAACCTCACGTAAAGGGAATGTGGATCGCCCAAACCGTTTGCAATCATTGCGGCCTTGCGCTCTCGAACAACAATAGCTTTAAGTTGACTTTCGCGAACTCTTAATTCAGCAAGATCAATCCGCTTAAAGGTGCGGTTGCCGATTGAGTATTCAGCAGCCTTGTCACTAATAATTGCGCGGATCGCTGTTGTAACTGCATCGAGATCTTGCTCAGCCTGAGTGCGACCATCGAACGCCCCAGGCTGCCCGGTATAAGCAAGGCTTGCAAAGACCTCTAGCCGTCCGCTGCCAAGCGTAAACTTCTCTGAGCCCTTAGATGCTTCAGCGCAAAAGAACCAATCCCCGGCATCAAAACCAGCACTATCAGTCGCGCTAATACTGAACTCCCAGCCTGTGCCATAAGACGTTCCAGTGACCGTGTGGCCTTCGTGGTTGGTGTTTGTTCTTAGGTAGTAAACAAGAGAATAATTTCCACTGCCACTTGTGATGCTTTCGTTTAACGGGCCAACAGCTGCATCATCTCGCCACTTGACCGTCGTCCCTGCATAAATTTGTTTTGGGATGTTCACGTCACCAAGTGTTCACGAACGACTTCACCGGCTTTGCCGGCTTATTGCTTGATTTTAGCGGTCTCTTGCCCCCTGATTCCAGTTTCTCGCGTAAGTTTTCCCACATCGTCAACTTAGGCAAACGCCTGGAATACAACAGCATGGCGGCATAGGCATAAACAAAACAGTCAAGGGCTTCGTTTCTTGCTGATGCTTTCTTGACGTATTCCCTGATTGGAAAACCTCTGTGAAAACGCAAGCGCATTTTCTCGCTGGTTAGCTGCTGGAAATACTCATGATCAGCAGCTAAGCCAAAGTTAATGCTGCCTAAGCCTTCCTTATGACGCATGCGGCCAAATAAAGTCGTTTTGATTGTGTCAGTGCCCAGAATGTATAAAACGACGCCCTTTTTAATTGTTTTACCGCGCCAGCTCACATCAACTTTGCTGCCCTTACCTAGCGCCGCGCTGTTGCGTTTGCTGCTGCCTTTGATCGGCACAGCGCCTTGACGCAATCTGTCCCGCACATAGTTATAGGTCTCATGCGTGCAGTGACCGCCTGAGTCAATCGCCATCTGAGCAATCGTCAGATGTTTCCCACCTTCTGTGTCCCATTCAGTTTTAAGGACTTGATCTAGCTGGCCCCAAACCTCAACAGCAGTTGGATCACCCATCAACTTTTGATGCCAGATCAACCAAGCTGTTTCACCTGCGCCCCATCCCCACACCGACACTTCAAGACGATCGTCTTGTACGTCAACACCAGCCGTCAACAGCACAACGCCTTCAGGACAAGTGCCCGGCTTGTACTGCAGACGCTTTGCCATCAAGCCATCAGCGTTGACCTGTGCCGCAAAGTCCTCACTAAACGTTTCTGCCAGCCTCGTATTGACAAAGGTTCGCAATGCTGCCGGGTCAGTCTTAGCCCGCAAGAAATCCTCAGCAAGCTGACTCCAGCTCGCCCAGCCAAGCGGGCTATACAAGCCATTCAGCTGGAAGCCTGCCGTCTTCCCGTCAAAAGGTGCATGGTTCCGCCACTCGCCCTGTGGCAAGAATCGCGTCTTGTGATGCTCTTCAAAACGCTCCTTGCAATGCTCGCACTCATATTGCGCCGTCTCAGGCTTACCCTTCTCCCACTTCAGCCGCGGCCACTGCAGATGTTGAAACTCTCCACAGGCTGGACAAGGCACGTAGTAATAACGCCGATCTGAATTAAGAAACTCAGTCTCGATACGGCTGAAGTCTTTGACGGTCGGCGTTGACGTAAGCAAGATCTTGCGCCGTGCAAATGTCGTCGTCCTTCTTTCCGCAAGGCTCACAGGATCGCCCTCCCCTTGGATCTCCTGCATCGCGTCGATCTCATCCATAAACAAGAATCGACACGGCGCAGACCTAAGACCAGTCGCAGAATTGGCACCTGTCAACAACATGATCCCGCCAGGAAACTCTTTGGCAAACATCGTGTTGCCGCTATCCCTTGACCTGGCCGGTGCAATCTTCTGAGCCAGTCTTGGCGTGTCCTGGATCATGCTTTCCAGCCTCTGCTTTGACAGACGCTTTGCCATCTCAATCGTTGGCTGGACGCACAACATCGGCCCCGGTGCATGGTCGATCACATAGCCCAGAAAGTTGCTGCCCGCTTCAGTCTTCCCAGACTGTGCGCTGAACATCATCACCACACGCTGCACAGGGTGATCACTAGACAAGCAATCCATTGGCTCGCGTAAGTACGGCGTTCTATCCGTACGCCACAACCCAGGCTCAGCACTCGCCTTGCTGCTCAGCCTTCGATACTTATCAGACCATTCAGAAACAGTCAGCGGCTGCTCAGGTCGCAGCCCTTCCAAAAAACCTTCGCGGTACGGATTAAGCATCACACAGCTCGATCAAACATTGCCTGTGCTCCTGCACCAACATCTGATGGATGCGTGACGGATCACTTTCCCCAGCCAGCTCGTTGCTCAAACGATCAGCAAGGTTCGCCAATGATTCGCGCACCGCTCGCGCCATCGCAAAGCTTTCCTTCTGCACCTGCGCAGCTGGCACTAAATCTTGCAACTGCTGCTCTGTACTAATCCTCGCCAGCTCCGCGTTGTAGTGCTCTTTCCTTGCGCGGCTTGTGTAAAAGTCCGGGACCTCTTCTTCTGGCGTCCTAATAACCTCAGCAACTCTCACCGGATCTAACTGGCGTGGAGCCATCGTTGCAGTCCATATTTTGCTGGCTTTGTCCAAATCCATTGCCTTTTTCTTGCCTCCGTTGTCAACCAAAGCATCATCTAATCTCCCGTCCTTGATTGCCTTATAAACCGCTTGGCGACTGACTCCTGTCACCTTTGCAAAGGTGGCCGGGCTAACCATTTCACTCACTTGGTTGTCACTTGGTTGTCAAAATCTTAGCTTGGTTGACAATTGGTTGACAAACTCCACGCTAAATGAAAAACGAG
>Ga0181402_1000162_pt1 | contig 23809 bp, 44 predicted proteins | sample 25SPOviralmetaG_FD_130131 | JGI IMG/M metagenome (GOLD analysis project Ga0181402, IMG submission 130131) | Marine viral communities from the oligotrophic San Pedro Time Series (SPOT) site, San Pedro Channel, CA, USA - 25 SPOT_SRF_2011-08-17 | ecosystem: Environmental > Aquatic > Marine > Strait...
CAGTCTGGTTTGTGAAGCTATCTACTACGTTGACATCTTGGGCGATTGCAAACATTTTGTTTCCCTTTCGTTGTGGCTTATGTCTCTAGTGTATACCGTATACAGTCAGGGCGCAAGCCAAAACACAAACTTTCTCAAACTATTTTTTCGGCCTCACAACATTCAGAAACGCCAACAAATACAACACCGCAGACACCACAAACCCGAAACCGGCAAGCAACCCCTCAGCCTCCCGCGCAAGCAGAAAGTAAAGGGTAGCCATCCCGCTCAGGATCAGAAACCCAAACATCAGAACGGAGTGTTCTCATCCACAGGCTTACCCTGACCAATCTTCGCCGTAGGCCACTGCTCCATGATCGCCGCCTCCTGCACCTTGTCACCCACAGAAACAATCTTCGAGGCACGCACCTTCACCGCGGCACCCGTAGACCCATCACGCTTGCTGAAAGTATTAGTGCCAGTAATCCGGCCCGTCACAGTGACCTGCTTTGCGCCCTGCACATCAGGCACCTCATCAGTAGTCACATCGTAAATAGTCTTGTCCACCGTCTCCCACTCATCCTGGTGGTTCTTCTTGCGAACATCCACGCTCACCTTCAACGCAACACCCCAATCAAACTGCTTCACATCATTCAGCCAACCAGTGACCTCAATCAGAGCCTCATTCTTAACCATTCTCATTCCCTTCCCATTTGATAATGTGTGACGGGTTCACACAATCACTATGCCCACAACCCCTGACACCAGGCAACACAGGCTGCCCATCATCATCCAGCGGTGTCACATCATCCTTAGCGAACCCACCATGCCAGGGCAAACACTTGCCCTTCTTCGTGTGAACTGTCTGCACCTTTCGTGCCCTACAAGAAACACACAAAACCGTTTTCTGTCGCGTGCTGTTCAAATCCCATTCAAACCCGCAACGCTCGCACTGAATCCTGGGCATCTAAAACACCAGCAGCGATTTCAAGTTGCCGATCAGTGAACTCATAGCCCCTAACTTTACGCGATTTCACAGGAGCCTGCTCAATCTCTGGTTCGTGTTTCACCTCAACCTGTTCCGGTTGCTTCACTGCCGGAATCATCGAGCGAGGCACCTCATACTTGGCAAGAAACCTATGGTTAGCCCAATACTTGTCAGCTGCCCTGTTCTGTTTGCGCCTTAGTTTCACCTGATAAGGGTGTGTGGGCCTTTCCGTCTCCAGCTCCTCCAAATTGATAGCCATTTCCTCCGCCCAAAAGTTCTCAGAATAAGCGCTCATCAGTTTCCCCCTCCTGTTCGTTAGCCCAACGCAACCGGCCCTCAATAATCGGCAGGTATTCTTCAGTAAGTTCCGCACCCAAAAACCCAAACCCGTCAAGCAAGGCGGCTTTACCTGTAGACCCTGAGCCGGTGAACGGATCGAGGACCGTTCCCCCAGGTGGTGTTACAAGCTTGATCAGGTAACGCATTAGCTGTGTGGGTTTCACCGTAGGGTGCCCGTTGCCCTCCTCTAACCCCTCGTTGCGGTCACGCTTACAAGCCTTAGCTACATAGAAAAACCGTGAAGCCCCACCGCTGTCAGTCTTGCTATAATCGAACTTCTGAACAGTTTCCGTATCGCCCTCAATAAACCTGTGTCCGCCCTTTGTCTTAGTCATTCCAACCTGGCCTTTGACATTGCCTGATTGTTCATCCAGCAACCCAGCCGTCACCTCATCAAGAATCACATTCGCAGGCCAACGACCCTGAGGCGCAGAAGATAGTTCGCCGTTTCTACCGCCCTTGCCACTAAAAATCCCTCCACCTGTTTTCGGTTGTGGAACGCTCGGAACATCACCGGCAATCCGTGAGCCGTCAATGTTCAGCCCACCCACACCCCACGCGAGCACATTCTCCGCCACAGTCCCCACCAACGGTTTCCGCCCCACCACAACCGGTTCAAACGCAGGCTTCAACGCAGTACCCCACCCCTGCCACTGCTTAGCCTCATTAGTGGCAGCCACTGTCAAATCAAACTCGCCTCCAATAGTGCTGTTCCTATCTAGCAACCCAAGACCGTTGCCAGCGATATCTTTGCCAACAACCTCACGCTCAGCCCCAGCCCGCTTATCAATCGCCTTAGACACATCCAAAGACTTAGGAAACCCGCTCCCATAAATCCAGGCGATATTATCCCTAATCTCAAACCCAGCATCCTCAATCGCCACCGCCAACCGATGCCAAGTACGCGACCCACCAAACGCCAAAATATGACCACCAGGCTTCAACACCCGCAAACAATCCATCCAAAGGTTCACATCATAAGCAATACCCGAGGAGTCCCACTTCTTCCCCATAAACCCCAACTCATAGGGCGGATCAGTAACAACCGAGTCCACCGAGTTATCCGGCAAACCCCTCAACACCTCACGACAATCACCTAAAAACACACGCGCCCCACCAACCTCAATAACCGGATGCATCACACAACCCCCTCTAACCAATGATGCAACTCACTGCGCAAACTTTCAGCCTCCTCAGGAGACAAAACGACATAACCCCCCACAGTCCTCAAAGAGCCCCGCAAAGGTCGAATCAAAACATCCCCAGGGTAGGTGTTCAAGTATCTCTCCTGAGAACCACTTGCCCTCACTTCAATCATCGGCTCCATCACTTCTTCCCCTCCATCAGTAACCGTAACGCAAGCTCAGCCTGCTGGGGAACCACACCATTCCCGCAAGCCTTCAACTCATCCTTACGCGACAACCCCAGGCCAGTAATCCAACCCTTCGGCAACCCCATCATCCACTCAGTGAACTTGCTAGACAACCTGTGAGCGCCATCCTTACCATCAGGCTCAGTAGGTGCAGGAGCTTCCATGCCCGTTACCTGCTCCCAGCGTTTCACTGCAGGCTCAAAGCGGTCAAAGCGCGACGAATAATTCAGCTGCCCTGACAAAGTGACCTGTCCGCCACGCGCCCTAGCCTTCTCCTCAGGCTGATGACCACGCTCAGCCTCACTAGCCGCGGGGGTGCGCAATAACAAAGACTCTGAATCGCTGGTGGGGCGCTCCTGCATCGGAAGCTCGAACACCACGCCATTCCGCATCGTACCCGAGGTCATCCAACTCTCCGAGAACAGCTCCAAGTGCTCGCAAAGCAGGCTCACCGTCTCCGGCTTCTCCCATACACCACGCACAGTGTTCCACATCGCCACCGGCCTTTGCGCTAAGTAACCCTCTGACATTTTCAATAACCACCCATCTAGGTCTAATGACCTCTATTGCTTTAGCAAACTCACTCCACAAACCAGATCGAGTGCCATCACCCATCCCAGCTCTACGCCCCGCCAAAGAAACATCCTGGCAAGGAAACCCACCCGTAAGAATATCCACCGGCTCAACAGAAGCCCAATCCACCTGAGTCACATCACGATAGTTCGGGACACCAGGGAAGTTAGCCGCAAGGATTTTAGAAGGCGCATCCTCCCACTCACAATGCCAAGCAACCTCAGCATCGAACTGTTTAGCCACAGCAATGTCAAGACCCCCATAGCCAGAAAACAGAGAACCAATTTTCATCATTTGCAATCAAACTCCCCAGGCCGACACTCCCAATGCTCACCCTGATCATGCAAAGACCTAACCCACTCACGCCTCCCAGGGCCATCCGCCGCGGGCTTCAAAGCCTGCTTATGAATCACAGTCCGAGGCTCCGCAAACTTCACCGCGTTCCTACACCAAGTCCGAAACGCCGCATCCCAATCCTTGAACACTGATCCCTTAGCCGTATGAAAGTCTACAAACGCATCCAACTGGTCATCCAACTCCAAAGAAGGGTGCCTCGCCACCATTGCCTCGCGCAGTGAGTCGCTCAGGGCAAATCGGTCAGGGATTGATGTGGCCTTCTTGGACTTTTTTTCAATATAGTTATCTGGTTCTAGTTCAGTGGTTCTAGTTAGTTCATCACCTGTGATGACCCCCCTCGTCACTGGTGATGACCCCCCCTCATCATGGGTGAGTACCCCCATCGTCATGGGTGATGACACTTGCAAGGTATAAACAATCGAGGAGTTATGCCTTTGCTTCTTCGTCATTGCCCCCGCATCCACCAGCTCAAGCGCGGCACGATCCACAGAAGCCCTGGAACATCGTAGGCGCTCAGCGAGCGTTGCCCTCGATGGGTACGCCTTGTGAGTTTCACTATCCGCATAGCGAGCAAGCACCGCGTATAGCCTCACAGCCCTGTCCGAAATGTCAAGGTTAAGCAGCCACTCATCAATGATTGCGAATCGGCGCTCTAGCCTGATGGATTGCTCCATGTCTTGCCCTTCTACCGGCTAGACTTGTAACTAGCCGATGCTCTATTCATCGGTTTTCACGATGGCCTCCTGCCCCACCACGCGGGGGGCCATCTCAATTTTCAGTTATAGCAACACCCTACACCCGATGGCGCAATCAAAACTCCCCAATATCCCGCACCGTTATCTTCCAACCGTTTGGCAGCAACACCCACCACCTGAAAGCCACACAATCAAACACAGGGTGTTCAGGTGACTCCCACACAGACAGTTTGTGCCCCCACCCTCGCGCCTTTGCGCCCACAGTAGCGTTGCCCTCCATATCCCCGTTGTATTGCCCGCACACCATCATCAAGTTCTCAGGGATGTCGAGAAGCTTTGAACCCCCCATGCCCCTATTGATTCTGTGGTGTGGCACCAGGTCATCCTCGCGCCCACAGTGCCAGCAATACTGGTCACGCTCCTGTACCTGCTTCAGAACCTTCTTAGGGATCGCCATGACGTAAGCCTAACCCCAGGACACTTCAGAACCCCGCATGCTCTGGCTCTGCGAGATAATCGGCAGCGGGTCTACAACAACCCCATCAATGTGCAACTCAAAGTGCAAGTGTGGCCCTGTAGAAATGCCTGTGTCCCCCACTGCCCCCAGAGTTTGACCGCGAGCCACGTTCCCCCCCACACGCACATCATCAGGGATAGACCCCGCCTTCAGGTGAGCGTACACAGTAACCCAGCGCTCCACCTCACCCTCGGTTATCGGCACAATATGTTCAATTTTCACCCAGTACCCGTAACCCTGATTGATACCAGCCTCAGCCACAACACCGTTCAGGATCGCCATGACCGGCTTACCCTCCCCAGGCACAAAGTCCACTCCCTGATGATCGCTACTGCAAGCGCCACAAGGCGCAACCCTCCAACCAAAATCGCTACTGATTTTCGGGTCATGGACAGGCAACACCGCGCGTGAATAGTTCAGCACATTAGGGCGTTCGATTACCTGCTCCACCTCAGAGGTCACAACCAAGCCCCCAGCCGAATCCATATTGAACACAGGCACGCCCTCGAAGCTCAGCCCGTCAATTGGTGTATAAGGCACAGGCTCCCCAAGCGAGGTGCCAGAAGCCCGCAAGACCTCAGTACCGTTCAAAGTCACGAACATCGGCGCGAACATGTAGAAGAAGATAATCAGGGCACCTGTCAAGCGGTGATAATCCATAAAAGCCCTCAGCATCAGAGTTTCATCTCAGCCTGCATGAGTTTTGACATAGTGGCCTGAGCCATCAAAGCAGACTCAATCACCCGCAACTTAGTGCGAACCCTGTTCACCTGAGCCTTCGCAAGGTCACGCTCAAACCGGATTTCAGCACACTCCAACTTTGCCCGCGCCTGCCGTTCAGCGACAGACCCAGCACCAGCAAGAAACGCGCTCGCCTCAGCCGTATCCAAAGCCTTCTCACAGTCAGCCAAATGAGACTCGGCAGAGAAAAGCGCCTCAACCCCCTTGCGGTTCTCCACAGTCAGCTCAGCAATCTCCTGCACAATCTCAGCGATAAGCATTACTTATCACCTGCCTGCGCCTCAGCGTGCGCCTTCACCTGATCAAGCACATCCTGTGGTGCCCCAGCTTTCGAGGCTTCACCCCACAGCAACCGCAGCCGGTCTTTATCGGTCAGCAGTTTAGCTTCCGCAACCCAGTCACGGGCTTTCTCTGCCTGCTCGAACCGTTGCACCTTCTCCATCTCCTCACGCGAAGCACGCTTGTTCCCTGAGTAGCCTGCATTCGCGAGGGCGCGGCCTATGCTGCTGGTTTCGCACACCTCGAGGGCCGATGATTTTTGAGGCCCACTAGCGCTATCCACCTCATACGCGAGCCCTGTCGCTTTAGGGCAACCGCGTTCCAAATCCTCACCAGAGAAAAACACCAGCGACTTCACCACCCACAGTTTTTCAGTCCGATACTCAGGCAGGGTCTCATTCTCAGTGATGATCCTGCCATCTGGATGGTCACTATAGAACCGGCGGATACGCTCCTCAACAGTCTCATAATCCTGGAGCGAAAAACTAGGCATCACTTACCTACCTTCTCAGCCAAAATGCGCCCCTCAATCTCCCAATAATCACGCCACAAGTCATCAGGCTGCTCACCACCATGCAAATCCTCAACATACTTAGTGGCAACCTTCCAGATGTTCTTATCCTTTGTATCCATCACTAACCCTCTTCCATAGTTGTTCAGCCGTATCTTGTAACACGTCAATCATCCCCTCATCCCTTTCCATCCACAAACTTTCAGGCTCAAACCACGCGGGAGCAAACACACCCCCAACATCGATCCGCTTCATCCACGCAAACAAACACCGCTCAGCGCCCGTAACGTGAAGCTGCCACTGCACCTGCCTGCGGTACTGAATCGGGATAACACCATCAGCCCAATCCTTCCCCGTAGTCTTTATCTCCGCAATCATCGTGTGATCGGGTGACAGGCCATCAGGTGTAGCCAAATGGTGTGGTGACTTATCGTTTCTAATAAGCCACTCGTTCGGCAGGATGTCAAACTTCGTGTGAACAGCCCGAGCAATCACCGGCTCAAAGTCCCTCCCGAACGCCATATAAGGATTGTCAGGGATTTGTGTGTCATCAATGTAGTCAGTGACCGCCTGTTCAAGCCCTGCCTTCGTTGCCGCCTTAGCCACCTGTGTCGCTGTCACCCCACCCCTGCGGGCAAGCAACCACCCCTGCGGGAAGTAATGCTTGTTCGCCACAAACCTGTCAGCGGTTATCAAGCGACCATCCTCATCCACTTCTGGAAAGCAACCTCGTAGCCCTTCTGTTTCGTCAGCTCATCCACCTGAGCAAGCGCATCATCTAGCGCCGCATAAGCCTCATCTCTGGCCTCACCTGAACCCGCAAGGTCAGCGCCCCACGATCCCACAATCACCTTAGATAATTCTTCAACACTCATCACATTCACCCTCTCTCCGTTATCCTTACCCTATGACCAACCGCAGACAAACCGCGCACCAGCGCTTGCAACACTCCATCAATGAGGTTGGTTCTGTGCCCTGTATGGACAACCCCGCTGTGTTCTTTCCCGAGGATTACCCCAACAAAGAAGAACGGGAACAGACCACCCGCATCGCCCGCGACCTCTGCAACAAGTGCCCTATCAAAGAACAATGTTTTGAGTACGCTGTCGAGGCTCAGGAGCCTTACGGGATATGGGCTGGCACACTGCCATCAGAACGTTAGCCATCTTCATCAATGTCCTCAAACTGTGTGGCAATCGCCCAGGCATTCAAGTGCAAGCGCAGCGTGTGCGCCTGAGTCCTAGTTAGAGATAAAGTCCCAGGCTCCTCCATCGCCCACACATCATCCCGCAACCGGATATTTACGTCACGCCCATGAGCGCTCACATCCATCATGCTGTCCCCTCCATGTTCCCTGCTTCTATCTTCTGAATTATTGAATGAACCCAACCCTCTGAATACATCCCCGCGGGTAGACCCTCAATCAGGATGTCAAGAACCCTAGCCCTCTCCACCTGCACAGCCTCACCAATCTCATCCATGTGAGACACCCCACACGATAGACCTGCGCCCCGAGGGGAGAACCTGCCGCGCATCAGTATCAGCCACCAAGCCCTTCCCCACAAGCTCAGCACGCCTAGACCTAATCCCTGACTCACTCGCCCGAGGTGCCGTCTTGTAGTTGCGGTAAGCCTCAATCAGCTCACCATCAGTGCGAGGGCGCTTCTCCAACACACGCAGAATAAACGCCTGTGTCTGAGTCACATCGCTCACAGAGTCAGCAGCCTCCTGACTTGTCACCGGATCGGTTCTTCTTGCTCTAGCCATCAGTTACTCCCCTTCAGTAGTTTCATGGAAGCCCAGGCAACCAAACCCAGGCCAATAAGCGAGGCACCATTGATAGGTGCCAGCGGGTCAATCATCCCTGGCGCGAACAGGAACCCTGCCCCCACCACCATCAGCACCCAGCCCATCACAGGTTCACCCCGATAACGACAGCTGCCGTCACAAAGGCTGTGGCAATCAGCGACCACCCCGCAACACACATCCCCAAGCGCTTAGCCGGTCTGAGGTCACGCCTACGCACAGCGGGTTCCTGCAAAGCCACATGCGAGCTTGCAGGCTTTGGCCCGAACCGTTCGTTATCCCACACTGTCAGAGCCTTCTGAAAGAAATCCTCATCAGTGAGAATTGCCCTCATCAGCTCCGGTGGCAACTGGTGAACGTGCTTCGCGTACCAGCGCACCGTATCTTGCAAGGCAGGGTTTTGGATTGCCTCCTGCATTGCCGCATCAATGTTCTTGTATAAGCCCATGATTTTCCCTTTCGTTAGGCGTTGCTAAAAGTGTATAGCATAACCACAGAAAAGCAAAACACCCAGCCAGGGTGTGTATAGTGTAAGCATGATTAGAACAGACAGCTACGACATAAGCGACCTGAGTACCGAACAGCTCGCAGACTTACGGGCATGGCAAACAGAGCGCCTAGAAACCGTCACCACAGAGCTGAGAAGGCGCGTAGAAGCCGATTATCAGGACAACAAGAACATCATGTCGCTCGCTAAAAAAGCGGGCGTTACAAGGCGCACAGTGTACGCCTGGGTAAACAGCTAACTACTGGCAGGAATCACAGAGCAGCGCTTCAGCAGGATCAATCGGGCAAGCATACCCATTCACTTCCTCAAGCAAATCAAGGTCAGCCATTAGGCACCAGCCTTGTCATACACAAGCACCGAAGTGAGCAAAGACATCACACCGGCAAGCGCAGCAATACCCGCAACCTGCCCCCAGTCCACATCAATGACATTCAAAACCTGCGAACCCGTGATCACAGCAATCGCAGTCTGCGCCACAGTCTTGATGGCACGCTCCACCGAATACTGCAAATAACTTTTCAACTTATCCATCTTGTTCCCCTGTCTTTATATCTTCAAAAACACTTCCTGCAATATAGCTCGAAAGTAGAAGGGTTATGAGCGCTACACCACCCGTAATCAAATCGCGTGTGCCTGAGTCATTGTTCATCAGCGTTGCCACACTTCCAGTGACTAACATCAGCGAACCCAGCACAAACGCAACGAAAATGTAACGCCGCCTAATCTTCCACGAGGGTTTCATTACGCCACCAACTTTGTCAAGAACGGTGCGAGTGCCGCCAGCAACCCGAAGCCACCAACTGCCCACCCAACCCTCATCTCTAATTTGCGAAGCCTGTTTTCATGGTCATCAATCTTGTCCTCCGAGTCAGGCAGACTGTTAGCGATCTTCTCAAGCAACCGGCCCTGCCGTTGAACCTCAAGATAAATATCTTTCATCGAAACCTTTACCGCCACAGTGTCAGTGTTCTCAGTCATTAGCAACACCACCGCTCATCATTGAGAGAACGCTGGATTGCCCTGTAAGTCACTCGACCCCACACGCCATCCACCCTGCCTATGTAGTAGCCCCAGTTGTGCAGTTGTTCCTGCACAGCTTTACGGGTCTGTGGCCCCATCTGACCATCGACAGTGACACCCACAGCTCTTTGGATAGCGCGGTAAGTGTAGCTACCTGGTTTGCCATCTACGCGCCCCTTGTAGTGCCCTGCTTCCGCAAGTTGTGTCTGCCATGCCCGCCAGGTGTTTTTCCCCATGCGACCATCCACACGAAGGGCAGGCTTTGCTCCCAGGTTGTTGCTCACAAGGTAAGGCTGAGGGTCTACCTGAGTGCCCCAAGTTTTGCGAGTCCTCACCTCAAAATGTAAATGATTTCCGGTGCTTGCGCCGGTGCTTCCGCTGGTTCCCAAGAACGCTCCGGGCGCTACCCGCTCACCCAGTCTCAGAGGGGTTGCCTCCCGTAGGTGATAGTAAGCGGTGTGAATGTCCCCATGATCAAGGATGAGCGTGTGCCCACCACCGTTAGGACTCCACCCAATATGCACGACCACACCAGTAGCCGGTGCGCTAATAGGGAACTGCCCGCCAACATCAATGCCTCGGTGCAGTTGCCGTCTGCCATTTATCGGGTGAATCCGGTAACCGAACCCGCTACGTTCTTTCTTGTCAGCAGGCCAGGGCTTGCTCAGCCGCATTACACAACCGCTGAGGGGTCAACAGGGTACGGGTGAGCACTCTTTACAGCCTCAACCGCATCCAACCAATCCTGCTCCGCAACTTCCCCACGCTGAAAATTGAAAAACACAGGGTCAGACTCAGCCTGGTATGCGGTCTGGCGTTCCTTCTGAACAGCCTCATACGCCACTTCATACTCAACCTGTGCCCACTCGGCCTGAAGCTCCTCAAGGGAAGGTTTCGGTGTGTCACCCAGCCAGTTCAGCCCCGAATAGTCGTTACCGTTCAGAGTCCACTCAGCATCAGGGTAACGCTTACTAAGAATCGTTGAAATGTCCATTAGCCTGCCACCTCCATGAGGGTAATAGTAGAAACGGTCCTAGCAACCCGGTTGTTATCGGCGGTTACCGCGCCCCTGTTCACATAAAAAGTTCCCGTTGAGGTCGAATTGGCAACGTTACCGATTTCGACAGAGTAGGTAGTTGCGGAGGTTGTGCTAGGGCTGTCCAAGAATTGAAAAGCTACTGTTGTTGAATTTCCGGTACCATCTAAAGAATTCAACGTGTGCGCGGTCACGCTGGTTCGAGAGCCGTCAGTGCCCCCCAAAGCAATATCGGTAGCGCCTCTTTGTAGTTTCAAGGCAAAGCTACCTTGTCTACTTGTGATGCTGTTCCCGCCGTAAACACTGACCATAGCCAAAATCTTGCTAGAAGTGCTGCTTGGCGTAATGGCCGCGGTCAAACCCGTGATTTCAGTAAAGACCGCCGTAGCCAACGATGCGCTAAAAGTGTCCGTCTTAGTTGTAGACACAACCTGCAAAATAGAACCTTGGCCAACACCCGTAAAAGCTGAACCGTTATACACCTCAACAGCGTTACTGTCCTCAAGGTAAGTGACCATCCCCTCAGAAGGGGAGGAGATTGCAGTGCTGCGTGCGGAAGAATCTGCAAACACCATCACAGACTGATCGGACACAACGTTCAGTTCCGCAGCGGTCAAAACCTGACCGGCAACAAACACTTCTCTCGGCAAAATATCTCCTAAATACTAAAAGGCTAGAACGCCTGCTCCGCTAAGTTTACCAAACACCGCATCATCCAAGACAAAGAGTGAGGTCTGCAACGAGCCTACCCCCACAGTGACAATATGGTCATCAGCGGTCACTTCATGCCCCAGTGAAATTACAAGCCCATAACGCTCAATGGCTGATCCCACGCTGTTCGGGGTGAACTTGATTTGAATAACCGAACCCATGTCAAGGGCAAACATGGAAGTTTTCTGCAACGCAGTCAGGTTGCTCATATCAATGGCGAGCTGAGCAAAGCGGTATTCAGGTTCACCGTAACGCCCCACGAGAAAATCCGCATACCCGCTCACCTGTGTGGCATCAGAAAGCAAAGTGTTCACATCATGCTCAAGAATCCCGTAACGGGTTTGGGATAGCGCATTGTTAGCGGTGGAACTGTCAGTGCCGTTAGTCACCGTTACCTGGTTATACAACTGTTCAATCCCATACTCAACCTGTGCAGGCGCAAACGGAATCCCAGAATTATCATCCGCAAACACAGTGACACTGCCCGTTGTGGGTGTGCTGAGCCGGTCTTTGAAAGCCACCCGCCCCTGCTTATCAATAAACAACAAACCGCCCTCGGACAGTTCCACCTTCTGCAAGTAGGTCAAGGCGTTACCGGCAAACGTGTCAGTGCCGAGCGTGGAAGCACCTGTGGCAATGTCTCGCTCATCACTAGGCCAATCCACTGAAGCCATATCGAGAACCGCGCTCACCCGCGCCCCAGACTTCTGCCCCGTAGCAGTGCCCGCAGTGAGAACCTGTTGCGCCAAGAAGGTGAAACCATCAGCCGCCTCAAGCTGTGCAATGGACTGCCCGCTCTCATCATAGGCAAGGTTCCAGTCAGTGACAGTCCCCACATACTGTGTGACCCCATCAGCCTTCACCCGCACCTCCCGCCTCGGCACAATGTTGCCCGCGTAAGGTGAAGAAGTATAGAGAGGGTCAAAGTCGCGGTTCGTGTTATTGAAGCTGATGCTCAAAGCGCCCGCGTTGAACCTGTCGAGGTCGCGGTTCTTGCCCCTGCTGATGCTCAGGCCGCGCACCTTGGACGTTACGTCTACGAAATCTACGCCGCCTAAAACAAACTCGGTCGAACCGATAACCCCAGCGACAGAATCATCAAGGGTGAAAGCTTTAGACAGGCCAAGCTCAACAGTGACCGCCATTAGGCACTCGCAAACACAGGGCCAGAAGTGCGCTCATAACGCTTGATCGCTGTCACAATCTGCTCACCAATCTGCGCCCCGTTAGACCCCATCCCAGCGTTCACCGTAATGTTGTAAACCGCCTTTTTGCTTGTGGACTTCGTGGCACCCTCAGAAAGCATCGAGTCAAGTTGCGCCAGCGGGATAACCACCTCAGGCTGCCCAACCTCAGCAAGCCTTCCAAACACACCGCCAGGCTGAGGCATCACAACACCACCAGTGGCAAAACCCAAATACCCTGGGCTGCCCTCGATACCGCCGCGCCTCATCTCAGTCGTGACCTCACCGAAAGATAAGCCCTTTAGAATGTCAGTCTGTCGCACAGGGCCAGACAGGAGCCGGTTGAACTCCACGAGAACATCATTCAAGAAATCAAGCGCCCCCGCAAGCGTTGTGATACCGCCCACAATGACACCGCTAGTAAGGTTCAGCAAGAAGGTGCCCAGGTCAGAATCAATGAACTTAATAACCTCATTCACGATACCGATGAAGGCTTCCCCGATACGCTCCAGGGCAAACATGAAATCCTCATTAGTGAACAAATCCACCACAACCGGCATGATGGCCTCACCAAGCTCACCCAGCTTCCCAGTGAGTACCTCCACGACCCCGAAAATCTTGTCGAACATCTGTTCGATAACCGGCCCCTTGTCCTCCATGAACTGAAGGAAGTTGTCAAGGTAGGGCTGTAGCCGTTCCAGCAAAGCCACACCGATTTCAAGCAGGATAGCCTTAGCCCCAGCCATCGCCTTATTGAACTTAAACTCTGAAGTCTCAGAGGTTATGGCTAACGCCTCATCGAGTACACCCACATCATCAGCCATCAGGCGCATGATGTTTGCGTTATCTTCTGCGTTTTTACCCATCAGGTCGAGAACACCCATCAAGGCGCGAATGTTGCCAAAAACAGAGGATGCGGCTTCTTCGTTATCGCCAAACCTATCTTTCAAGGTTGCCAGCGTTGAAAGCAATCCTTCTTCCTTGATTTGGTCACGCAAACCTTGCGCGGAAAGACCCATGCTTTCTAATGCATCATTAGCCCCCTTAGTGGGACTCAATATGGTTGCCATGACCTGGCGGAGCTGAGTAGTTGCAACCCGCGCATCAGAACCAGTCTTTGACATGGCTGCAACAGAACCAGCCACCTGATCGAATGAAATGCCCATCTCAGAAGCAATAGGCAACACCATGCCGAGCGCATCAGCAAACTCAGCAGGCTCAGCTTTACCCAACCGGACGGCTTCAGCCAAAACATCTACAGCTTTAGTACCACTCAAGTTTTCAGCGCCAAAGGCGTTCATGGCTGAGGTGGCAAGATCAGCAATAGTTTTGGTCTCACCCAGGCCGATAGCGGCACCCTTCAGGGAAGCTTCCAAAACTTCTGTGGCCTCAGCGCCACGCAAACCAGCCGAGGTGATAAAGAACAGCGCATCGGCAGCCTCTATCCCACTCTTTCCGAACTCTGGGCCTAGCCTTTTCGCCGCCTCCTCAAGCACACCAATCTCATCAGCGGTAACACCCACCAAACCCTGAATCTTCGCAAAGCTAGTCTCGAACTGTGCCGCTTCACGCACGCCCGCAACGGCCACCCCAGCAATAGCAGCAGAAGCCACCCGAGCAATATCAGTCGCAAAGTTACTGAAACCAGCGAGCGCCTTCCTAGCGCCCTTCAGACCCTTATCATCAAACTTAGTAACTAGGGGAATAAAAATAGCCATTAGAAACCGAACCTTGCTTTCCTGATCGCGGCGTTAGCATCCTTCATATATTTATTGACAGAGTCTCTGCCCTGTCTTTCAATACTGCCCGCCCGCTTGATTGCAGCATCGTAAAGGAAGAAACCACCCCGCTTATTGATACCCGTTTTTTTTCTAATCCCCTCATTGAAAGCCGCACCCTGACCGCGAACAGCGTGCTGGAACCCAGGAATCCCGTTGCGCTCATAAACCTTTGTGAACTGTCTCCCAGGCCTCCTGCTCGAACCTGCAAGCTCAGCGTAAATCAAACCAAGCCCGCCCTGAGCCCCAGTGAACTTCATAGACAGAATACGCCTGCTCTTGCCCCCGCCAGTCCTAAACTGCACCCCAGCCTTTGGCACACCAGTCCACCGAGTCACACCATTCACAGGGTTCCCGCCCCTGCGAGTGTTTGGCCCCATACCAGACAGGGGAGGCGTAGAGTCCACAGTGTTAGCGATCTCACGCGCAGTGGCAGCAATACCGGCACGCATATCCTTACGCAACCGCTTCTGAGTCTCATTGTCCATCTTGCGCAAAGTCGCAACAGTGTCTTTCAACCCTGTGACACGCATCTTTGTAGACAGCAACAGAACTCCAATCCTGCTTCTATTCTATCGCCTGCCCTTGCGTGGCTTCCTAGACTGATTAGCCTTAGCGACCAGGGCGCGTTCAAGCGTGAACAACATCCGAGGTTCTAACGCCAGCAACTCAGTGGGGCTGATGCCAGTCTCAACCGCAATCTGAGCAATAAGCCAATGAGCTGAAGTCTCCCCCAGCCCCTGCATTATTTTGGGTTAGAGGCCTCCACGCCTTCCACAGACTCAACCCACTTATCGAACGTGTGCTTGCTCTCACCAGTGCGCTTCAGAACATGCCACGCCAGCCACAGCAAGTGCGTGATTTTCATGTCAGCGTTCAGGCGGGCCACACTCAAATCGAAGTGCGCCTCAAACGCCACAAGGTCAGCAGCAATGCCACTGACCTCGCGGTTTGTACCATCAAGAAAAGTTACTAGAAGATTGAAGTTCATACCTCAAACTTTAGCACTAACTAGCTTACGGCGCGGGTAACTGCTCCTGATACGGGGAAGGTCACATCTTGTGTGGCAAGGTCTCCAACGTTCGAGCTGAACGGGGTGATCTGCGTAACCAAAGCGTTGAAGGAATAGCTGGGGTTCCCAGCACCAACAGCAGCTGAGGTGGGCTTGAGAACGATAGCGACCTCAGTCCCAAGCGCCGCGTGCAAGGTGGCATCCACAGCCGAGGCCGCGAAGTCCTGGTGGAAGCTCAACGTGACCGAAGCCTCCTGAAGGCCCGCGACATACGTTCTCGCAGCATCGCCGAAGGCTGTCGTTTCAAGCTGCTCCCTACTTATATCTAAGGTCAGAGCAGCTAGGCTGGCGCTGAAGTCAGTGCCCCCGATAGTAATGTCAAAATCTGTAGCTGCGAAAACTGCCACAATGTCTCCTTATTCTGCGTAAACGACAACTGAAAACTCAGCTGCCAGATAACTTTGCTCACCTAATGTTATCGCACCGATGTTAGTCATCTCCTGCATCCTGACATCGAAAGCAGCCCCGCCGAGAGTCTTATCTGACTGGATTGCGTTCTTCACCCCGCCCGCCCCAGTAGAGGCGTAAGCGTTCAACCTGGCCTGTGCGGAGCGTTCTGACACGCGCCCCACAATCACAGTGATGGTGAAGTTGTAAAGTGCCAGACCCTGCTTGAAAGCCTGATCGTAAGAAACACTGTTTAGGGACACAACCGCCACAGGTGGGGACGGGTTGTCAGGAATGTCAGCCTTAGTTCTCAGCCCCGAAATCGTTGCGAGGTTAGTTGCTAAGCCGTCACGAATTGTGCTGATGCTCACGCGGTTCTCATTCTCCTGAAGGGCATCAAAAGTTTCTCGACATCAGGGTCCACCCGACCCACCCGCATCACGCCCAAATCTCCGAAACCCATCACACCCGTTGGGGAGTCGTACCGCTTGAACTGGCGCATGGAAAGAATGATGCACGCCTGCTTCACCGCTGTAGGGATAGAAGCGAAACCGAACACGCCCACGATCTGCACAGAAGCCTGCTGAGCCTCCACGTTGCGGGGCTGATAAATCGGGAACAAGTAATCACCCACAGCGCTCACAGTGTTGAAGGGTGTCTCAATACCGCCCGCGATTCCATTCAGGGGAGAAAGTTGAAAGTCCGAGGTTGTCCAAGTCTGATTGAACACGCCATCACCGGCAGTGTCCACCTTCAAAGTTGTCACCGTTTGAATGTCATCGGTGTGGGTTGTCAGTGAATCGGTGGGCAGGTAAACCCTTGTGGCGCTTGTCGAGTAGAAGAAGCGCTCGCAGAACCCATCAATCTCACGCGATGCAGCCTCAATGCTTATCTCCAGTAGGCCGTCATCCACTGTGTCTGTAATACGCAAAGCAGCCTTCACATCGGCAAGTGGCGCGTAACCGTTCTCAATAGCCATGTAATCCTCCAGGTTCTATTCTATCGCGGGCAGTGTGCCTGGTTTGTGTTTGCACAATGAGTGTGTAGGCTATACAGTATGAGCATGACAACAGAACGCCAGTGTGACCTCTCAAAGCGCACAGACCAGCAAAACATCCACCGCCTCAACCAGCAACTCAACGCCATCTGGCGCATAGGTGATCGTGACGAATGCTCCATCAAACACGTTGGGCACGCAATGGCGGCGCTCATCGCCTGTGGTGACTGGACTGAAGCAGTGGACTACACCGAACCCTGGGACTACTACCCTCACGGGGAAACCCTAGAAATCCAGAAGCGCAGGGAAACGCTCGCCTACAGGTGGGGCAAAGTTGCAGACACCATCACCCGCATTGACAACCATGAGCGCCTCACCACCCGCCTCATCCCAGGCAGTGACTTTGGCACCTATGTAAATCAGTACCTCGAAACCTATTGGGAGAAATAAGAAACCCCCCACCACCCATGACAGGCGGGGAGGGGTTCCTTGAACCGATAAGGCTTAGGCCATTGTCAGTTTCTTTATATGCGAGGATCCGTTAGCCACGCCGGCGGCGATGCGGTACGTGAACCTATAGCCGGTGATGTCGTTTGCGAAGTACGCATCGGTGGAAACGCTTGTTGCGAGTCCGGTGGTTGCGATTTTCACCGAAGGCCAGTGACCGAAGAACGCGGCCTGGTTTCCAGTGGTAGCTGCATCCACAGCAGGGTTTTCGTAAACGGGGAACCCAAGCAGAGTAGCGCTTGCGTTGCCATCCACCGAGGAAACGATTGGGTCGAGAATGTAGCGACCATCCGAATCCTTCAGCTTACGGATCAGAGCCATGGTGCTAGGAGCAACCATAAATCCGGTCCCTGGCAAAAGTCGAACCATGCCATCGGGAGCGAAGCAGAGCTCTATCAATTCGTCAGCGGTGATAGCCGTGGCTGAAGCGGCGGTTACGCCAGCGCCAGCAACAGCTTCAACTGCTGTGTTCACGATGGTGTTCACGCGCGTTCCGATTGCTACGCCCGCATTTTCGATAATCGAGCTTTCGATGTCGAATCCAGCATCGCTAATCAGCTCGTTAGCAAGCTTCACGATGAAGCCCTGCTTGGCAGGCTGGAGGAGGAGAGAACCATAAGTGTTCTCGGACTCATCCATGGCAGCGCCAGCAGCGCTTTCCGTTGCAGTGCTATAGGCCGTCATTACGGGCACCCGCAAATCTGATCCTGAGTCCCTGTTGAATACCTCAGAGGTCTCCAAGTAAGGGCCAACCAATTTAGCGAGCGCGTAAACGCGGTCAAGGAAGTCCACAGGAACAGTGTTCGCAGAAGGAACTAGCGTGGCACGCTTTTCCATCGTGAAGTCATGTCCACGGATTTCACCGCGAGCCATCGAACGGAACACATCGGCTGCGCCGCGTGCTTCCTCGACAACCTCAAGGCCACGCGAAGCTTCAGAAGCCTGTGCGAGACGGTCAGCGGAACGACGTGCAACCTCAAGCGCCTCATCAGCTTTGCGGATGTCGCTTTCGATACGGTCAATTTTTTCCAACTCAGCGGAGTCAAGTCCACGCGAGTCTGCTTCTGCACCGTCAATAACTTCACGGATTTGCATTGTCAGGTTTGCGCGGGCTTCTTCCTGAGTCTTGATGAACTCAGACATAGTATGCCCTTTCAATAGTTTGATTAGTTTGTTTCGCAGTGGTGGTGACACTCAACTACTACCAGCAGCGGTAACGCACAAATCCGGTACTCCCATTGTATAAGGTAGGCGTGTCTTTACTGTGGGCAAAAGAAAACCCCCTCCGTAGAGGGGGCTCTCTGATTTGTAACTAGGCCGCATACTCAATTATTACCTGAAGCAAAAGCCTTTGCGCTTCCTGCCAGTTGGAGGCGAGGGCTCCTTTCTGAGATTCTGCCTGAAAGTTTGACCAAAGCATCAGGGCCGATTCAATGTTACTGACATCGGTTTCCCATGATAAATAGTGAGCGAGTTCGCGCTTGGTCTGGTTGAACTCCTTGTTGGTAATTTGCTTGTTCATTGTTTTCCCTTTCGTTGTTGTTACCTAAAGTGTATATCATATACACAATGAGCGCAACCCCAAACACAAACTTGCCCCAGGAATGAGAAAACCCCCTGCCGGAATAACGAAGGGAAATCGGCAGGGGGAAACTCGTTAGCGCTGTTCGACAGCCTCCATGACACGAGTTTCTTTCTCTGCCTGCTGAACAGTGCCCCTAGCAGGCTTCACCTTCTTCGGTGTCTCAGCAGAAGAATCATCCAACGCGACCACAGCATCAGCCATCTCATCAGCAAGCGAAGCAATCGCCCCCGAAACCGGATCGCCAGCAACCCGCAAAATAGCCTTCTTAATGTCATCCCTAGCAGCCATCATTTACGCTTCCCGCCTTTTCCATACTTATCTTTACGAGGCATTAGAGTCCCATCAAAAGTTCGAGCTTCTTCTTCTTCAAAGCAAGCATGTCCAGATCACCCTTAGACTCCTCGACCTGCTCCACAGGTGACAGCTTATCCAACACAGTCGTAATGAGTTGCCGGTCATCACTGCTGATGTCCTCGCCACTCTCAATCTTCAACAGCGCATCAGCCAAAGCATCAGCATCCACATTGGCCCGTTCTGCAACCTTGTCCCAGCCGCGCACCAAAGCGGTGCCGTTGGTCGTGGGGTATGCGGGGAACGCGACACCAGTGGAAACCTCCATCAGGCGAACAGCGTTCAACGTGCGCTCACTGCCATCCTCATTCCAGGAGTCACCACCTGAAGGCACAGTAAAACCAAAGGAAAATCCTGTGACATCGCCACGGTTAATGAGCACCTTAGCATCGCGCCCCGCCTGAGTTTCGGGCAACGTGGCAGACACTCGCAAACCCTGTGCATCCTCAGTCAGCTTCAAAGTTCCACTGCGAGTGGAACCCAACACAGTGGAGCTGTCGTGGTTCCAAAGTAGTTTCACATCGTTGCGGGATTGCAGGGAACGCTTGAAAGCGCCAGGCGCAATGTATTCCCTGAACGGTAGAGGCTCTGATGCCTCGTTGAAACGGGCCGCGTACCCGGTCAGGTGCATCCCGTCAGCTTCTTCGCGCACCTCAAAATCGGTAACGGTAACGCGGGTTTCCATCTTGCTCAATGCTTGCCCCTTAGCTCGGCCTTCATTTTCTTCTTCTATTCTACCAATGACACCCTCGGCATAGTCCATAGCGCGTTGCGCTGATCGGCGGGAGGTGCCTCCACCCCACAAAGCGATTGCCACAACACCAGGGCTGGGGAAGTCATCGCTGTCAGGGGAAGCTGCCGGTGCATCAAAGTCCACCATGTGACGTGCAAGGAAAGCACGCAACCGAACCCACTTATCCGCTGTTACCGAACCGCTCTCTAACGCCCTAGCTTCTCGCACAGTCCTATCCAGTAGACCATCGCCGGAAAGTCCCTCAGAATGCCACTCAAGCCCTCTGCGGGCACTCGCACGCATGTAAGCCGGTGGTGTCAAATCCACATCGCGGTTCTCAACCTCACCCTGCTCTACCGAGCGGGTGCTTTTCGGGTGCGCCTCAGGTAGTAAGTCATAATCGGTTATGTAGTTAGCGTTTTCGGGTTTCCCGTTCCGCAACAGATACAAGTAAGCGTTCACTCTCGCCATAGACCATGCAGCGCGGGAAACCCCAGGCCGGTGTGAACTTGAATAAGCGCCAGAACCTCTGCGGTACACCGCGGCTAGTTGCCCATAAGTGGTGCGAGTGTAGGCGGGCTTGTCATCAGCTTCCATTTGCTCATTATGTTCAGAAACTTTGTTTCGCAGAGCAGTCTCAGTCCTCTCGGATAATTTGATGTCCCCGCCAGCGCCTGAAGCAGAACCATCGGGGTTCTTATCCGAGCCGGTAATCTGATCCTCTGCCGGTGCAGGTTCGGAATCCACGCGGGCTTCATCTTCCCCCTGCCAAGCGTTGCAATAATGCCCGCCCTGAACATAGTCATCCCAGCGCTCACAATAAGCGCGGCCCTCATCATCCAGCTTCTCCTCATTGAAGAAGATACAGTTACCGCAAGCGCGACCCTCGGGCACATCCTCGCTAGTGGCGGGCCGGTAGTTGTCCGGTAGTTCTCTGGCTTCTGTCATCAAGTAACCGCATCTTTATACACCGAATCAGGATTTTCAGGGTCTACCTGTGCCACGCCCTGCAACTGCACTGAAGCCAAACCAGTGTGAGCCACAGCGGGCAACCCAATCATCTCCATAGCCTCGGCGGGGTCGAACCCAGCAAACACCAGATCGCGCACCATTTGAATCTTCTCGCGTTGCGCCTTCACACCAGATTCAGACAAGCTCACGTTCGCCAATGGGACACGCACCGCGCTTGCAGCATCGCCCTCCTGTGGTGATAAGTCCTCCAAGCGGCGCACGTCATTGATCGCCAGGAACCCAGACTGCAACCCAGTGCTATACGCGCTGAACCGGCTCTGAATGTCAGCCCTAAGCAAACCGTTCATGTTGAACTTGATAAAACTCTCAGCGCCGCCAGGGTAACGCGACATAAGAGAACTCATCGCATCCTCAATCTTTGTCACATAAGGGCGCAACGTGTGAGTCACAAAACCAAGCATGTTCTGCTCAACGCTCGAATAAGTGTTCGTGCCAGGCAGGTTCAGCATGTGTGACGGTATCCGCCAAATCCGCGCAATATCCTCCACAGCCATTCTGCGGGCCTCTAATGCTTGAGACTTCTCTGGGTCTGCCTGTGTCGCTTTGAAGCTCGCACCACCGCTGAGAATCCCTGTGCGCCCACTCTTACGCCACCCCTTGTGAGCGTTATCGAATGAACCGCGCAAAGAATCAGCCTGCTCCAAAGTCAGCGCCCCAGGGTACTCAATAACACCCTGCAAGGTTGTGCCCTGCCCAAAGAAGGTAGCCGCGTAAAGTTCCAACGCCTTAGACAGCCCCAGGTTTTCTTTCAAAGCGTGAACCCGCGACACGCCGCGCACCGTACCAGGGCGCAACAAGTCAGGAATGTAAAGAATCTGCTCCGAGGTTAGTGGCCTGTCCTCGCCCTGCACAGTGAACACCAGCAAGCCCTTAGGGTTGCGGGTAATCTCCACAGTGTTCGGGTTCAACACAACCAGGTTCACAACCTCGCCAGCGCGGTTACTGAACACCCGCACGAAAGCGTTACCATCCACCAGGAGCGACACCAGGAGACTGTTATAGAAAACAGCGTGCCCGTTGAAGTTCACATCAGGTTGCCCCACCCATGAAGGCTTAGGCCGGAAAGGTCTACGGTTGCCATCAGAACGAAAGAAACAATCCACCGGCAAAGTGCTAACAGTGTCAGCGATCAGAGACACAGCAGAGTGAACCGCTGCAATGGTGAGCGCGTTCGCCTCATCAATGTGAGTGCCTGACTGATTACCCAAAGCAACGTCATCACCAGTCTCCCAAATTGACTGAAAACTAATTGCCCTATCTTCCCACAGTTTGTTGAATACCACTTATCGCCCCAAAGCTAATCCGAGTAAAACTAGAACAGCGCCACCCACCACAAGCCCCACAGGGACAGAAATGAGCATCACGCCTGCAACGACTGTCGCTGCGCCTACTATTTGCAAAGTTGAACTGACCATCACACCTATCCAAAGAATTCAGGCACTGGTTCTAGTTTAGCGCCTGTGAGTGCCCTATCTACGCATATCACCAAAGCAACCGCTGCATCTATCTTTCTAGGGCTGTTTCTTGAGTCTTTCACAATGCGTGGCCCCATGTTGTCAATCTTTGTAACCGCGTTGCTGAGGTGTCTGGCAAGTATCGGGTTCCCGTCATGGATAAGCCTCGACTCCATCACAGCATCAAACACCTTGCTACAGGCAGGCACCATTCGGCGGGCCGAGGTGCTAGGCCATTCCACAATCGGCACACCCTTATCCTCCAAAACCTGCATCGAACGTTGCCAGCGGAAAGGGTCACACGCAACCTCACGCACCTTAGGGTGAGCCTGACAGAAATCCAAAACAGTCTGCTCAACCTCAGCAATGTCCACACGCCAATCATCATCATGGATGTTCAAATCTTTCTCCCACGACTTCACCAGAAACACCTTCACCGGCTCATCATCCTTAGGCACAACCGCACCCACAATCACCGAGGCATCCCCACTGAACGACCCGTCAAAGCCCAACACAATCTCATCATCAGGTGACACCACAAACTCACCCTCGCACGCCTCCCACGATCCGGTAGGCAGCCACGACATCTGCGAACTCACCCACTGATTACAACGCTTCGTTCTGAACTCAGCCTCAGGGGTGCGCCTCACAGCACTCTCGAAGTCGCTCACCGCGTTCAAGTCCCCAAACCCAGGGTTCGCCTGTATCCAAGTCTCAGGGTTCTTATGATCGGCTTCTTCCGCTGACTCCCACCACGCCATGAAGAAACTAGGGTCATCCACCTCACCACGCGCAACCTTTTGCCCATACTGGTAGAGCGAATAGGCAATCGAGTCGCGCCCTGTTCTGTCAGCCTTTACCCCAGCAGTAGTAATACCAATCATCGTAGACATCTTTCCACGCGCACCCATAGCCAAAGAAAAGGTGTCCCATAAATCGCGGTTTCCGATTGCGTGCACCTCGTCCACTAAACAAAGCGTAGGCGAAAGGCCCTCTTTTGAATACGCCTCAGCAGACACCACCCGATAAACAGACCCAAACTTAGGCAACTCAATCGCATCACGATACAGCTTCGTAATGCCAGACAGCTCACTAGAACTCTCAACAATTCGCTTAGCATCAGCGAACACAATCCGAGCCTGTTCCTTCTCTGCCGCTACCGAATATACCTCCGCGCCCTTAGGCCCAAGAATCAAACCATAAAGCGCAATGACAGAACCCAGCGCCGATTTCCCATTCTTCCGAGGCATGCCCACAAGCTGAGACTGGTGACGATACCCGCCACCCTCAACAGCGA
>Ga0181402_1000163_pt1 | contig 23759 bp, 37 predicted proteins | sample 25SPOviralmetaG_FD_130131 | JGI IMG/M metagenome (GOLD analysis project Ga0181402, IMG submission 130131) | Marine viral communities from the oligotrophic San Pedro Time Series (SPOT) site, San Pedro Channel, CA, USA - 25 SPOT_SRF_2011-08-17 | ecosystem: Environmental > Aquatic > Marine > Strait...
ACCTGTTCCAGTTCCATTACCTTGAGTATATTTTAAAATACCTGCTTTATCTGCTGCTGCATCTTCTCCTAAATACATTTCTGATAAACTAGCACTTCCATAAATATGAAGTTTAGCATCAGGCGAATCAGTTCCGATTCCGAGGTTTCCATTCATTAATTGCACTAAAGCAGAAAGATTACCCGAATTACCTATGTTTAAATCACCTGCAGCATTTTTCCATATACGGTGTGAAGTAGCAAAACTACTTGTTAAAGCAATTCCATCACCACCAGTGTCTCCATCTTGTCTTACAATTAAAGTTCCTCCTGTTGTTGCTACACCTACTCCACCGTTAACCTCAAGTTTACCTGCAGGAGCAGTCGTCCCGATTCCTACGTTTCCTGAATTAGCAGCGTTACCTATTGTTAACTTAGTAGTTGGAGTTGCATTAGCTGCACCTGCTTTAAAATGAATGTAACCATTAGCTCCATCATTTTGTATAACAAATCCTGCAACTTGTGATGAACCATTTGAACTATTTATTGTAAAATTCTTTATGTCATCTGCACCTGAAGTTTGTATTGTTAAATCCCCAGAACTGTCTATACGCATTCTTTCTGTAGCATCAGTAGCAAAAATTAATGGTGTAGCTTCATAATTAAATACGTAAGCCAAATTAGCATCGTTACCAATAAACATACCATCACTAATAGTTGAGCCAGTTGTAGAATTGTGAAAACTCATTACAGCCGAACTTGAACCAAAAACAGATACATTTCTTACAGGCGAATCAGTTCCTATTCCTACGTTTCCTGACTCATCAATAACCATTCTATTTGAAACAGTACCTCCACCAATAGTTTGAAAATACATAGTAGCATTATCATTAGAACTTGTATTTTGTAAAGTTTTTATTCCACCATAAACATTACCTTGCCTTCCAAATGTTAAACCTCCACCTCTACCTGCAGAAGCACTATTGTTTTCATCTATTGATAATACTGCCCTTGTATCGCCAGTTGCTACTGGAGAACCATCTATATCAATTCTTCCTGCAAAAGTTGCGTTTCCATTATTTCCTAATCTAAAAACATTTGAACTTGCATTTCTAATAAGAAAATCTCCTGAAGATTGTGCATAAGGAGAACTTCCACTAGCACTATGTATAGACCAATTTACCCCACCACTTGCTGTATTTATAAGACCTAAAACAGTATCAGCATTTGCTGTTGACACAGTCACATTTCCTGCAAAGGTTGAACCACTACTAGAAATTGTTACAAAATCAGTAGAAGAACCAAACGCTTGAATCTTTGTAGTGTCACTTTTAATAATTGCTGTTGAGTTACTTCTTAATATTAAATCACCTGTACCACTATCTGAAACAAAAGAATTAGAACCATCGTGAAATATTTGTAAATCATTTCCACCTCCAAGTAATATGCTTCCTACTTCACTTGTAGTTTTATCTACTAGCGTTATATTACCTGATACAATAACATCATCACCAACTGTCATTGCACCTCCAATAGTTACGTTTGTTGGTAGCCCTATTAGTAATTGTTGATTACCTGCTGATGTTTCTATTTCATTAGCAGTTCCTACTAAGGCAAATGTTTGTGAATCTAAATCAACTGAACCTGTTCCACTATCGCCACTAAAATCTAAATCCTGAGCAGTAAAATTAGCATCAACATACCCTTTTGATGCTGCATCTGTATTTGCACTCGGTGTTAAAGGAATGGTAACCTGACCACCAAAACTAGATTGTCCAGTTCCAGAAACAGTTATAATTCCTCCAAAAGTTGAATCAACATTTAAAACTTCAAAGCTGCTACTAGTATATTTAAATATAGGGCTACCAGATGAAAATATCATATCCCCCTCAGCATTAAGCACATTATTTAAAGACGTACATTCTAACTCAATTGACTTATTTTGTATTACATTGTCTATCGTTAATTTTGTGGTTCCAGCTTGATTAACAAGCAAATCACCAGAAACAGTCACACCCGAACTGGTGGTTTGTAACTTATTAGAACCACCATAAAAAAGATTTATTGATGATGATCCAAAATTCAACATATCATCACCATTTGATTTTTGAATGGTAAATATATCAGATGTAATAGTTAAATTACCAGACGTTGGACCTTTTATATGACTATCAGTTGCACTAGCTGAATATATTTGCAAATCAGTGTTAGTGTCACCAAGTAATAATTTACTTGTACTGGTTAGAGTAATATCATCATTTGAACTAACAGCAATATCAGTGCCACCGGTGGTGTTGCCAATAGCTAAAACCTGACTTAATTCATCACTTAATCCAGTTTGTGTATCAACATAATCTTTTACTGCGGCACTTGTGGGAATTGAGGAATCATCATCATTGCTTGATATACCATCGGCCTCATCAACAAACTTATTTATTGTTATGCTTTCACCAGTATCGGTCAAACTAGCAAATGAAATATCTGATGATCCAACAATATTTCCAAACACATTTAAAGTACCACCAGATCCAGTTCCCCCACCTGTTGTTAATGTGCCTTGTAATATTATATTTTCATTTGAATCGATTGTTAAGGCGTTTGATGTCGCATTATCATCAATCCCTAAGGTTGTAATATTACCACTAAAAGTGCCATTTACAGCATTTAAATCACCTGTTAAAGTAGCATTACCAGAAACATGCAACGCCTCTGTTGGCGATATACCTATTCCCAATTTATTATTTGTGCCTACATATAAACCAGTATTATTACCTAATCCATCGGATAATTGTTTTGAAAAAGCTGTTAAATTAGAATTATCACCAACTTTAATTATCGCACCATAAGTATTTTTTATTTTTAAACCTGTATATGTAGTTCCCATAAATTATATTTTATACAAATTTAATCAATTCTAATTACCTTTGTTTTCCTTGTCCTTTATATTTTTTCTTATATCCTCTTTTACCTTTTGAGGCATTTTTTGAATGAACCCCAGGTCTTTTTTTCTTTTGTTTATGCCTGTATTTATTTTCAATATTCTTTGCCATTACTTTTTAATTTTTTCAAATGATCTGCCGCCAAAATAAGCGCCGATAATAGTAATTAAAACAAGTTGCAAAAGTGATTTCCACTCATCATCAACCTCAAATTTAATTGAACCGCTATCAATAAAAATCATTAATAAAGTAAGACATATTGTTAATAATAAAGTAAGTGGCCTCACATTTTTAGACAACCAACTTGAATGAGCTTGTGAATCCATCCCCCACCTTTCAGTGACATTCTTTTGCATGTCGGCCTCAGCATCAATCCAAATCTGGTCCATCTCTTTTTTAAATTGTGCTTTTTCATCTTTTGTTTGTACAAACTTATCGACTATGTTTCCGATTTTTCCAGCAATACCAGCACCGGCACCACCAAATAATTTTGCTAATATTTTACTCATAATTTTAACTTAAAGGGTATATTGTGAAAACAGATATAATGGCCAAAACCAATACCATCATTAATACCTCAATTATTTTGTTCATCATTATAAAATTTAAAATGTATAACAAAGAATATTAAATATAAATTAAACTCACTAAAATCATTATCGAAATCAGCCGGATAATAGCTAAATCCCAATAATGGTCCAGTTGATAATTTTTCTAATATTGCACATTCCCAGTTTTGCATTTATCTTTTATAAATTTTATCCTCAATTTTATCTAATCTTTTTGTTTCAACATCAATTTTATTTTCTAAAAATTGGATTTTTTGTTCTAATAATTCCTGTGATTGTTGAGGTGGTAATTTTTTAGCTACTTCAATTTCCTGTTTATTTAATTCGATTTGTTTTGTAAGCGTTGAATAAGTCATTGTCAAACTTATTATTCCACCAACAACCATAATGATAGTTTTTAAATCCAAGTTTAAATCTGGCTTACCATCGCCATCAATATCAACATTAACTTTTTTGTTTTCAATACTCATTCTAATTTATTTAACTATTTGTAATATCAATATATTTTGTTTTTCCCTTATCTCTAACCGCTTTTAATATTCTATTTCTATTTACTGAATCACTTACATAACTAATATGCACCCAATCTGGATTCGTTGAATCGCCAAATTCCCAAATCATTTGGTCAAAATTTAAATTTTCTTTTATATAATGAAACATCTCAGCATTTGTTTTATGCCCATAAATGTCATCAATATCCATTGCCTTACCCTCACAGTGCTGACTTTTAGATGAACCCCCAATGGCTTTATTAAGGGTTTCTGAGCGATAAAAAGAGTTTATCTTTATTGGACCACCCACCCATTTTCTTAGTGGCTCAAATATATTCTCAGCAATTGATTTCATATTGGTTAAAATATTACCATCTGGAGTATTTGCCAAACCTAATCGCATAGCTGTTATGCTTTTGGTCGCCTCTTTTTCTGAAATATGTTGACTTATCATAATTTATATTTTAATTACTTGTTGCCCTCCTAATAGGTATATTCAATTTATTTATAATTTCCTGTATTTCATTTTCAGTCGCTTGAATTTTAAATGATAAATCCGCAACGTATTGCATCCTAGTTTTACCATTTTTATCGATTATAGCAATAACAGGAACCGCACTAATGCTATTTTTAATATCAGCTGATTGGTCACTTAGCCAACCATATTTAATTTTAGCATTTTTAACAAAACTTAGATCATAAGTATTTTTAGCATTCCATTTCGCATTTATTTGGAAAACTGTAATCTCTTGACCTCTAGCATAAACCGCAACCAATACAAATATCACACATAATATTATTTTTTTCATTTACTAATTATTTCAAACAATTTATCATCTATTTTTTTAAGAGCATCACTATTTTCCTCGACTTTTTTTCCAGTGTTCATGATAGTTTCTCGAATTAATTTATCTTTTAAATCATATTCAGTCCTAGAAATCTCTGGCTCTGGCAATTCTTTTGCCTCTTGAATATCAGCTTGTAAAGCAAACCACATTCCAATTAATGATGATAAACCAACTCCAATGGCAATCAATGTTTTAATACTAATTTCAAATTTGCTATCCTCATTTAATTCCTTACTCATTTTAATAAAATTTATGTATTAGGTATAATATAATAACTACACTTATGCAAATCGGACATGGATGTATTAATGCTAAATTCATTTTTTATTTTTATTATTTTTAATTTTCATTATTGTATAAACTATCGTGACAACTAATAAAATTATTCTTAATGAAACCTCAATATTGGTCATTGATATGCCTAGCGCTAAAGTATTTAAAGAATATAATTTCATGTCTTGTATTTCCATTTTTTTAACTTATTTGTTCAACCTTATTTGATAACTCAAGTATGGCCCTAAAATATGTGTGATCTGTTAAATCATCTTGTAAATATGTAACGCCATTATTGGTAACCGCATAACAATTAAAATTATCAGAACTCAAATCAAATGCACTTTGGTTTTTAGTTATTAATAAATCCATTATTTGTGTCATTATATCATTGGCATCTAAATCACCCCCAACATCACCCAAAAATCTAGTTACAACCTCGATTCTAGTTATACATTCAACATTGTATTTAGATTGATTGTCATCTATTTGGCTAGTAGATAAACCATAAACCCTAACAAAAGGATAAGTGGTATCTGATGGCACCCTGTTATAAAACAATACATTATTACCATCTAAAGTTACTGATCCAGAACAAGCGTTGAAAATCTTTTTTCTAATAAATTTAATTGGATCTTTCATTATTTAGTTAATTTTTTTAAATCTTTTTCAATGTCTTTAAGTAATTTATTTAATCCTATTCTAACCGCTGGGAAAAAGAATGGTTGTGGATTTATATTTACTTTACGCTTTCCATTGCCTTTATATAATCTTTTTATTTCACTAGGTGGTATTCCTAATTTTGCCGCATCTTTAACATCTACTCTGGTCCCAGTTCCAAACTCTTGATAAGGAGCATATTTTGCCTTGGCAAATATTACAGCGGTTGTTCCCCTAGCTTCGCTTCCAATACTTTGTTTTAAATCACCACCAGTATATTCAGTTCCCTTATAAACTGGAGCTTTGTCAATAGCTTTGTTTTGAATAAATACAGCCGCATGAGCGATGTTTTTTGATAATTCAGTTGTAGATTCTTTTTTTAATAATTCGATTTTTTTACTTAATCTAGCTAAATCTCTTTTATCAATTTTTATATTTATTGCACTCATGATCCAACTTTTACGCCGATTATTGTAGTATAATTTTTATAATCAGATTCATAAATATCACTAATTCTATAATCTTTGCTTTCGCCCTCAACTTGAAAAAACCAATTGCTGTTAATATTATCATCTATAAAATCAATAGTATTTGTTCGGCATATTAATTCAACATCAGTTTTTGTTTGTCTTTGCCCATTCTCTGATGACCTAGGACCTTTTAATTGTTTATAGTTGGCCCAGATAGATATATAACTAGTGCTACCGGCTTGAAAACCACCAAATCCATCAGATGTCTTAGTTAATTGTTTTATTACAATTCTAGTATTTAATTTTCCAGGGTTCATTATAGAAACATTGCTTTATATGAATTTAAAACATCCCTAACATCAGTCGGAGCTTCATTTATACTTGCACCAGAAATCCAATCAACTCTATTTTCATAATAGGTTGTAGCTAATTGTAAAATGGCTTGTTGCAATAATGAATCATCTAATCCAGCGGTTATATAAACGACAGTCACTTTTTGAGCATATCCATTATCCAACTCAATTGTTTCTTTGTCTAAACCTATATTTGTGTGAGTTAAAGCCACACCATCGGCATGAATACTAGATATTGTGGCAACAGGACCAAAGGGTATATCAAAAATTCCATTAGTTTCATCTAAGTAATAAGATCTATTCTTAGCAACAATATCTCTTGAAATATAATTCTCACACCAGATTCGAGCTTGTGTTATTTGTCTAGCAATAATAGCATCATCAGCGGTTGTGTCTATTTTTGCAAATAGTTTTAAATCAGCGGATGATACGATTTCTGATCCTGTTGTTGAATTAATTTTTACTTGCCTCATTTTTGGTTTCTTTTGAATCGAGTTTTAACTCTTTAGTTTCTTTTTTAATTTTTGATTCTTTTTTTTCAATTATAGATTTTGCCCATTTTTTAGCAATCCATAATTTTGCCTGTTCATGACTTAAATTAATTTCATCACCCTCATTGTGTCTTTTGCCATCTTTAAGAATAGATATTAATAATTTTATTTTCATAATGAATATTTTATGTAAAGATAAAAAAAAAGTGCCACTAGGGTTTTAATCTAATGGCACCTTAAACTTATTTATGAAATCAATGCAAAGTTATCAAAATTTTCTTTATATGGGCCATCAATTCTCAATCGAATAGTTTTTTGTTCACTATTTTTAATAATAAAAAATCCTTTTAAATTTTCCATATAAATAGCAAAGTAATCAACATACTTTTTTTTATAACATTTACCCTCTCTCCTTAAAACAATTTGCTCGGAATATTTGTTGTGTTCACCTTTTACCCTTGTATTACTAACATATTTAATTTGTATCTTATATAGATTCCCGTTTTTTTCCAAAATACAATCATAATAAGAGGCATCAAGTAAAGGCATCGATACATTAAAACCATTTTTCATGGCGGTTGCTGTAAAAAGATATTCGCAATAACAACCTTGTTGGTTTTGATTCACTCAATCAAGATATAAAAAAAACCGACTAAATTAATAATCGGTTTTTCAACATTCACTTTAGATTAAAACAAAACAATTATAAATGAAAACTATTATGTGAATGTACTATCTTTTCAATTTGTGATGCTAACTTAAAAATCTCAAGTTTTTTAATTGCTGGGAGTTCTTTCCATATTTTTGGATCAATAGAACTATTAATCATATCATCAATTTTAATCATTTTCATTGTTGTTTGATAATACTGAGATTGATAAAATAATTAATATTGTAGCTGTTAAAAAGTCGGATGATAACAATATAACCCTAAACCCTAGAAAGAGCAATAGAAACGCTAAAAAGTACCTTAAACGCTGTTTATTCATTTTCTTTAGTTATTGAGATTAAACCTTTTGAATAGCTTTTAAATACATTGTTGATGACATTCCTTTCATGTTGCTTTTGCCTTTTAGTTTTATTTAAATTATGTAGAAATTTTTCTTTGTATGGCATAGTTATATTTTTACAGTTAAAAGAATCATTATTATAGTTGCTACTAAATAAAAGCTCAATAGCCATTTCCAATTGTTTGGATTTTGTTTTAAGAATTTTTTATACATAATTAAAATTTTATAAATTCACTTGTTTGAAAATATGGTTTTAGAGCTTTATTAATTATTAATTCACCATCTAAGTCATAAGAAACATTAGCTTGATATTTTTCAGTTGATAATATAGTATTACCATTATTAGTTAAAGTTTGATCTATTTTAATTTTGTGTGAATAGTAAGATTTTGATTTACCTATCAAATAAACTTTTCTAATCATCCAGTTGTTTTTTGTTTGTTTTAATAATTTCATACACCAAATATAAAAGAATATTTTTAATTACAAAATATATTTTGCATTTATTTTATTATTATTTCACTTTACTCCATAAAAAAAGGGGTAATAAATACCCCTTTAATTAGTATAATAGTTATTATTACGGAGTTTCTAGTGCTGCTTTTGCAGTGCTGAATGTTCCATCGATAATACCATTTGGCAAGTATGTTGCAAGTGCAACTCTTTCCATTACTCTTACAGTAACAAATCCATCTCTTACGTTTGTTCCATCCTCTGTAAAGAACTCAACAGATACGTTATCTCTAACCCATAACTGAGCCGCTTGTCCAAAGTTACCAACTAGGAATGTTCCAGGGTTAACTTCGTTATTTACAGCGATTGGCACACCTAAGAAATTAGGTTGTAACCCTTGATAAACTTGATCCTTTAGATAGTTATTATTACTATCTTTTAATAATAGGATTTTATGAAAATCAGTTGGGTTTAATAAGATATAATCAGCTTTGTAATTAGCAATCTGTAATTGGTTGATTGCCGCAACTAATACGTCAAATTCATTTGCCGCTTCAACTGATTGATAAAATTTACCATTAGATGAAACATCAAAGTTAGTTCCTGAGTTATAAAAACCATCTAGGTTTGGAGCTGTTCCATTTCCGCCAAGGATTTGGTCATCCTCAACCTCCATTAATTTTGCCGGTACTCTAGCTGATAGGTAACTAGAAATTTGAGGCGTATCATGTAACATCTCATCAGATATTCTTAAATACGTTCCAATTTTTCTAACATTAGCATCAGTTGCAGTCATGTCAAAGTCAGTTTGACCTAGTGTTGAACCCTCAGCCGCAGCCGCTGCTCCATTACTATATCCGCTTTCTTTAACATATCTTACAACATCACTATTAGTTGAACCAATAGGAATAAGTTGTCTGATGTTTTGTGGCGTTGTAGGATCGAATTTATATCCTGGTATTCTTTGTGGTGGTATTACATCACCAGTAAAGTCAGCCGCAACAGTCATATCAGCTTTTATTTCAAATGCTGATGATCTGTTAGAGCCATTTCTCATTGAATCTAAAGCACCCTCTTTGATAGCTTTTGTTAAGTTGCCACCAAATGATTTATCCTCTTTTTGAGATGCTTCGAATCTCTTTTTGTTAGATACTTCAATAGCATCCATTCTCTCAGTGAATTTTTGTGTTAGGTTTTTGATCTCTCCTTTTAGAGCATCATCTGCCTTGCCAGTTGCTGATTCAACTGCCTGTCCATGAGCTTTTTCCAATTTAGCATCGATAATATCGCCTAATTGGTCAAGCTGATTTTTTACATTTTCATTCATTTTAATAGAATTTTAAAGTTTGTTAATTAAATATTTGTAAATATCAACCTCATGACTTTTTTCGACTGGCTCAGTAGTTTCCTCAACTGGCTGAGTAGCATTAATGAAATATGTTTTGAGTTTAAGTATTTCTGATTCTAAGGCATATCCCATATCATCCGAGATGTTGCCTTTTCTTAGTAGCTTACAAATGTTATCATAACGCTTGTAAACCTTATCAATATCGACCATTCCTTTTACATCTAATATCTTTGCCTGGTCATTAGCGGCCATCGTAACGGCACTTATTTCATATAGTTTAACCTCTCTTATTTCTCTGTAATCATTCATCATTTCTTTTACAATTGGCATAATACCAACTGAATTTTCAGTTATCACACCGGCTTTCATTAGCTCAATCACATCATTACCTAATTGAGTTTTTGGAATCTCGGCTGTAAATACCAATCCTTTTTCATCCTCATAAAGCTCATTCATTTTACCAATTGGTTGCATCATATCGTGTTGATATAAATACTTTACTCTTTGGCCATTCTCTTGAATTGTTTTTTGATATGCACCACGCCTAATAATATCCATGTCACTATCCTTGTTGTCAAAATAAGATCCATAACCTTTTACAATATTATTTTTCTCATCTAAATCAATTATTTCATCCCCAATTGGTGCTGATTTGTATATAAAATTCATAATTATATTTTTTACAAAATTAGTAATTTTTTATTATTAATTATTTTCATCTGTTTCATCGATGATTTCTCTTGTTATAATTGTTTCAAATACTGGATTGACAATATTTGTCAATGTAAATTCTGGTATTCTTTGATTACCTAATCCAACACCAATGTTATCTAATTCAGTTACTGGAATAGCACCCTCATCTGGAATTGGTATAATTCGACATCTGCAATTAATTACATTTCTAGCCGAACCCTCGCCAGGCCGTGGCATTTCCTCACCACCAACAATAAAATTATCAGTCATTCGAACTGTTTGACCATTAGCCGCCTCATGCCATGGGCGCTCCCTACCATCCATAACAGTTAGCCATCTTTTAGATAAATCATTTTTAGAAAATAATGTTGTGGCACTCTTTTCAGCGGCAAAGTTTGCGGCCCTTGTGCTTTCAGTTCTTACTAATCTTTGCGCTTGAAATTTACTATAATGTTTAAACTTAGAACGTAATATCCTGGCCTTTTGTTGCGCTCCTAAGCTCATAAACTCCGGATCTCTCATTAATTGTTGTGTAATCTTTATTAATGTTTTTTTAGCTGTATTAGCAACACCTGTGACATTAGTTGCAGCCACTTGACCGCCATAAGTTGCAAATGCTTTTTTCCACTCGCTTTCATAAGGTTTTGAATCCGCTTTTTTTATATACTTTTCAAATGTTTTAAAATACCATTTGGCGATATGATTGCCAATTGATACATACATCTTTTCATATTCTTTTTGTAATGAATCCAAAGTAAATAATGATTCATATCTTGTTATACCAAAATCATTAAAATTCTTAACACCCTGGTTATAATTCTTTTCATAATATTTTGTAAGGGTTTTTATGTTTTTATTTTCTATAATATTTATTTGCTTATCTAATGATGCTAAATAATTATTATCTAAAGAATTGTTTTTATAAATTGGTTTTGATTTGTTTTCAAATTGAGAATAACAAAAAGCAACACGCTGGTCAACATCTGGAAAATCCCTTGTTGCCTCATCATCTATAACACATCTAGCAATAAACTGTCTTTCTGATTCGTTTGGTTTTGGTATTGGCATTATTCATTATCTAATTGGTTTAACTTTCTCTCGGCATAATTTAACATCGATTCACCACCCCACCCAAGATAAGCAACATAACCTTTATCTCGCCATGGCGTGTCTTTAAACTTTGGATTTATTTTATTATAACCACCACCTTTGGTTCTAGATAAAAAGCTAAAAGTTCTTTTTAAAACTGATAACGAAAGTTTTTCCCTTGAAATTAATTGGTTCATCCTTGAAAGCCCAATAGTTGTCATTCCATCAACCTGGTCACGCCCATATTTATCAATCCAATTTTTAACTCTTTTAGCGTTGTTAGTAGCACTTTGCGGATAGTCATCATAACCCTCGGCTTTAGATTCTTTTTTAGAACTCATTGGATGGCCCTCTGGCAATAAATCTGTATCATGTTTACCTCCTTTATATTTACCATTTTTAAGGGCGAATAAATATGAATTTACTCTAGCCATAGCCCATTGGTCCGGACTTGATACACTAGGCCGAACACTACTAGGGTTGGTATTATAAGCGCCAACACCTCTATTAAAAACCTTTTTTAAAGTTCCTAATGATGTTTTTTTTGATTTCGCACTAACCGAATCGTTGTGATCATCAGCTTTTTTCTTTAATGCCTTTTCAACTCTAGCCGAGACCTCTGCCTTATACTCATCATCGTGTGGTTTATCCTCATGATATTTCTCATCCTCTATCGCACTTATATACTCATTATGAGTTTTAAATGGCATATAAACCAATTCACCATCCATGTCATGTGAATGACTACCCTCCCCACCTAATTCAATAGCTCTATCCTCGGCCTCTTGTCTTGTAGTAAAGACATCGGTCATTCCGGGTACTAATTTTTTTATTTCAATATTAGTTATTGGAGTTTTTTTTTTATCCTCTGAGATTTCAGCTGGTTGTGGTTCCGGCATATCTATTGGCTCACCACTAACAGGAATTAAATTAGCTGGGATATAATAATCATCTAATATTGGATTTTCCTCATCGTGGCTGTAAGACATTGCCGCTCTTTTTTCATTTGGAGTTAACCACCACGCTTTGGACATCTGATCAACAATCTTGTCTGTTTCCTCTTGTAACTCTGGAATGACACTAAAATCATATTCAATACAAATGTTATCGCCATACATTGGAGCCAACCAACGATTCAATTCATCTTGTATCTTAACAAGCTCTGGAATAACACAATTTTGATATAATGCTTTCTTTGCCTCTTTCATGTTGTTATAAGTGCTGGATTCAGTATTGTTTAATAATTGAACTGGCACATTATAAATATTACATAAATCTTTTATTGAGGCATTGTATTGCTCAATCAAACTCATATCAGATGCATTTAAACCAAAGTTAACCCAAGATAATTTCTTTGGTGTGATAATTATATCACCGGCTTTTTGACTTCCCTGGTGGTTTTTTCTAAACTTATCTTTTAATTGTTGCGCTTGAACCTCATTTAAATCACCCTCATCACTCATTAAAATACCCCTGGCCGTCTGATTTTGTAGGAACTTAACTCCGCTTTCTGTCGCCTCGTTATTAGTAGTCATCGACCTTAAACCAGCTTTTAGGGGTGATTGGCCATAAAGATGTGAACCGGTACCATCATAATAAGGATTAAAATCTTTTATATGACACATTTGTTCAGCTGGTATGTGATAAGTTCCGTTATATTCGATGGTGTATGATTCAACCGGTTTCATGATACCACCTGAGTTGATTTCCATTATCTGAGATGGCATAACGTAAAGCTCAGTATATTTATTGATATTATCACCTGTCTCTGGTCCAATACCATAAATGTATCGGTTCCCTGTTAATTTACCAAAAGCAATAACCTCACTAATCCATGAGGCATAAGATTGTGCTGGATTTGGTCGCTCTAATAATTTGTGTAATTCGGTATGCTCAAGCTCAACCAAAGCATGTTTCTTTAACATATTAGCTTTATACATTACATTGGCATCGCTTAGTCCACTAGATAGCGCCTTATATCGCTTATAGCTATTGTCATTTACTTTTTCATATATGTGAAAAGGGATAGTTGATGCCGCCTTAGTGATGATATTTACAATTGAATAAATTGTTGCATTTTTCCTGTAACCATCATTAATATAAGTTTCATCATTTTCAGTATTCCAAACAATTGTATTGCCTAACCAATTGTAAATTGCTCGGTTATATTGTTCGTTTGTGTTTTGTGATTTAGTGTTTATTATAGATTTAAACCTATCAAAGAATGATGCCATTAATATAAAATTTTATGTAAAAATACAAAATAATTAATTCTTAATTATACAACAAAAAAATCATTGCGATTGCGCCATCTTGAATAAACACAATATCGAATTGAATCCATCAAGTGATCTGCTTGATTTGCTTTTGGTTTATTAATAATCGTGCCATCTTTTAATTCATCAAAAACATATGATTGCTGTTCTTTTAAAATGTTAATTGATTCCTCACTAACATAAATATCAAACTCTTTTAATAAGCTAATACCAGCGTTAATACTACCGGCACCCTTTATGGCTGGTTTTGCCCATATACTCATTTGCTTTAATTCCTCAATACTCTTTGGCTCGGCACTATCACAATAACAAATGAAATCATCTAATTTTTCTTTTTTTAAGAATTGTGCAATATCCCTATTTGTCATTCCCTTTTTATATAATAACTCATGAATGTATAAATTATTTTTATGTTTACTTACTTTAACAATTGCCAAACTATCTTGAGAGAATCCAAAATCAATACCAATAACCTCATCATCTAATTCTGGGAAATCTTTATAAGGAATGTAATTCCAATTCTTAAATATTTGCTTTTCACTAAATACCGCTCTTTGGCCCTCTCCATACACCCTCCAATAATCTGGATCTCTTTCCCTTATCCTTTCAATTTCATCAACTAATTCTTTAGGCAAAAACTTATTATCCTTGTATGTTGATATAAATAATGCAGCATCATCCCTCTCAGCTAGATCATAAAGATAATGTACTGGATCTGATGGATTGAAATCAATATAAACCTTTTTTCTGGTTCGCATTACCAATTGTTGGTAATCTTCAAAGAATAATTCATTACCCTCATTAATCCATAATATATCCCTAGCGGATCCCCTTATTTTCTGCGCATCATCAGCACTGAACATTTCTAATGTATGGCCATTGAAATCAAATGTGTTTTCTGACTTATTATGAACGCCATTCCAATAGATACCTAATTGCTTTGATATATGTAAAAAATCTCTTAAAACTGACCTTTTGAGTGCTGGTAGTGTTTTTCTAACTATTGATATTGTTAATGGATTCTTTTCGGTAGTCATTAAGTATAAACAATATTGCATCAATGACCAGGATTTGCCGGATCTTGTACCGCCTTGAAATATATTTAATCTTTTTTCTGAGTTAACCGCCTGGTAAAATTGTTTATTGCAATACTCAGTTACTTTTTGTCTTTGGCTGGTGTCCATTCAATTAGTTTGCTTTCAATAGTGCTATCGTGTTGAATCTCTTGCCTTTCGATATACCCTCTTTTTTTTCCTTTTGTTTTTAATAAAAATATTGTTGCTGTAACATTACCCTCTTGTATTTGTTTATGTAATTGACTTTCAGCAAAATCCAAAGTAATATCCTCAATAGATTTAACCTCAGCCGCATACTTAGGATCATTCTTTAACCAATTATAATGAGTTTGTCTATTGATGCCAACTGTTCTAACAGCCGTTGTAACAACTGATAAACTTTTTTCTAATGCCTGGAGCATTAATCTTTTTTTATGTGTCGATACTTGCCTATTTGCCATTTAACAAAAATACATAAAAAAAAGGGAGTTGTAAAACCCCCTTTAATTACCTAATGCCAATAGCTCTCGCCTGGCTTCTTACGTTAGGTTTTTATATATTCTTTTCCATTTATTTTAATACTTAGTTTGGAATCTAGCTTTAACATTCTATCAATAATTACTTGGCAATACCTAGGGTCAAGTTCCATGCCGTAACATTTCTTTTTAAGTTGATGTGCTGCTACCATTGTTGAACCACTCCCTAAAAAAAAATCACAAATTAATTTTGTTTCGTTTTTAAATTTATTTATTGACCAACTAATTAATTCAATAGGTTTTTGTGTTGGATGTACTCTGTTTATTTTTTCAGATGCTTTTGTAAATTGTCTTACAACACTCCTAGCATTTGACCATGCAAGTTCACAATCTGTTTGGTCGCTTTCTCCATTATTTTTATCCCAAACTATCCAACATTCAGAATCTGGCAAAATGCTTGAATAATAATTTGCACCCCACCAAATATGAATTGCATTTGGAAATAATGAATAAATTAATTTAAATGAATTTTTTGCTGCATCAGTATTGTCATCACCTAATATATCACCACTATAATTTTTACTTAACACGCCACTATTAGAAACAGCATTCATTCCATAAGGAGGATCAGTAAAAATCATATCAGCTTTTTCTCGATTCATTAATTTTGCCACTTGGTCGCTGTCTGTACTGTCTCCACAAAGTAAACGATGCTCTCCTATTTCTATTAAATCTCCTAAAATAACATCTACCTTTATTTGTTCTGGTTCGGTATAATCATCTTCTTCAGCTTCAAGTTGTATTTCATCAAACTCTGGTAAATTTAAACCCCAATCATTTAATTCTTTTACATCCCATTCATTTGCCAAAATATCCCAATCCCAATCACCAAAGCCAACATTATCTTTAATTATAAACTCTTGTTTTTGTTTTTCGGTCCAACCAATTGCCTTATGAATATAAACCTCAAATAAACCAGCTGATTGACACGCTTTTAATCTCATATTGCCACCTAAAACAATCATTTTTTCATCAACAATAATTGGTCGTTTTTCCAACATTTCTGGAAACTCTTTTATTGATTTAACTAATTTTTTAAATTTAGAATCAACAACATATCGAGGATTATTTTTATTTTCTTTTACTAGTTTAATATTTACTTTTTTAATCATTTTTAGTTTTTTTATTGTACAAATATAAATACAAATCCCATATTTTATCACTTGCATATTTTTGATATGCATAAGTTTTAGGTGATCTAATTAATTGGCCATCATCATTTATTTCAACATAACATTTTTTTTTGCCTTTAATCGGAACTATATAAACTTTTATATTGTTTTCTAAACACCAGGATTGAGCTTTTAAATATTTATTCATTCTGTGCCGGATATTATATCTTTTAAATTAGGATCTATATCTAACAATAATTTTTTATTATTCTCAACAATCATTGCGAACCCTAAGAATAGGTAATTTAAAGCATCTGCATAGCGACTATCTATTGGCTCGGCTTGATGCATACTAGGATCACCAGAATGGCTTAATATAGCTTGTATATGCTTATTAAAGAACACCGCCCAAACTTCCATAGGTTTTATACCTATACTTTCCGCAGTTGTTTTAAAATTGTTTAATACATCAATACTTTTGTTTGTGTATTCTGGTTGCTTAGCATCCATAATATCTTGAGCTTTGTCTAAGATAAATTTTTTAGTTTGTAAAAATTCTTTTTGATTCATGTTATTTTTATGTTATTTATATGTTAAAATGGCACATTATCTTTTATTACTTGTATTTTCTTTTCGCCTTGATATATCTCTTTATAAATTCCCCCATTATCAAAATCTGGTGCAATTTCAAAATCACCTAGCTGCCCATTCTCTTTCCTTTTAACCTTTTCCACATGAACCCTTACCACATCACTTTTGTATTTAGTTTTTTGTCCTATGCATCTATATGCAATCAAACCATTATATGCCTTATTAAAAAAATCAGCACTACCAGAAATATCATATAATGTTGGTTTTTTATAAACACCACCCTCACTTTCTATTTTCCTAGGATGTGCCACTAAGAATAAATGAGTATTTGTTTGCTGACAAAACTGAGTTATCTGGCTAAGTATTTTACCTATATAACTATGATCTCTTTGGGCTGAATGATCAAGCATATTCCATGGATCTATCACACAAACATTTATACCCTTTTGAAATACAAGCTCTTTAAATGCATTTAAAATTCCTTTTAGAGTTAAGTTTTCTAAATCAATTTTAATCCAAAAAAAATGATCCTCAATAAAATCTTTAGTATTGTTTAAATCATCACTATTACAATTCTTTTCATTTAATTTATTTGCTATTCTTTTAATATGGCCCTCGTAAGGGAATGATTCTGGTGAAAACATAGCACATCTAAAGTCATGTTTAGTGGCTAAGTTGCATAAAATTTGATCCAATATATCTGATTTACCACTATTTGGAATACCACTTACAACTGTCCATTCACCAAATGCCATTTTAAAAAAATCATCAGATCCTGGCAATCCAATAGAATAATTTGTTATTCCATTTTCATTAAAATTCAATACATCTTGCCAGATATTATCTAAGTTTAAAACACCCTCTAAAGGAAAGTTCTTAGCTTCTTTAATAATGTTTCTAAGCGTTTCGCCACCCTTACTAATTAAGACCTCATTAGCATCCTTATAATCGCCAAATTCAACATATTTGCATTTATATTTTCCAAATCTTCTAGCCAGTTCATTTCTCAACTGTAATCCAGCATCATCATTATCAGTACACAAAATAATTTCTTTTTTATCTTTGAAAAATTCCCAGCAATTATCCAAATACTCTAATTTTTGTGAACCTTTACTGGCACCATTTGGAACTGAACAAACACTATACAAACCAGATTCATGCAAACTAAGCGCATCCATTTCGCCCTCAACTATATAACATTTATCAGAATCTTTTACATTATCAATGCCATAAAATATTAATTCAGCTCCAGAAACTAATTTGAAATTCTTTTGGCCATCTCGATATTTAACATTGATAACCTCACTAGATCTGTAATAATTAAAATTTATACATCGCCTTTTGGCTTGAACTTGCGGCATATATTCAAGTGATTCACCAATTTTCCAATGAACTAAAGTTGGCTCAGTTATGCCTCTAGTGAGAAACCATTTAATTACTTTGTCATTTAAATTACAGTTAACTTTTGGTGGTAAAACATAATCGATTTTTTGTTTAAATTTAACATTGCCACCCCATCCACAATTATGGCAATTATATAAACCCTCATCTATATTTACCGATAAACAATCATCTCTTTTGTTTTTTCTAGTGTGGGAACACTTAGGGCATTTAGTTTTAACCGATCCATTGGAACGCTTTAAGATAATGCCTAGAGCCAACAAGTCATGATAGTGATTCATAAATAATAAATTTCTTTAAATATAAAAAAATTCTTTTAAAAATTAAGTAAAAAATTTAATTCTTTGTAACTTAATAAGTTTACTTTTTCAATAACATAGGCCTCAACTCTAGTCATTCTTAGATTTTTGTCTTGAAAAATTATATTGTTTAAAGTAAATCCCTCAAAAATATATTTTGGATAATTACAAGTAAATAAGGCAAATATTTTGCAATCACTTTTAGCATATTTAGGAATCATTAGGGGATGATTTTTTTTTCTATTTACTTTTATATCAACGCTTAATCCATTCCAATTGGCATCATAATCATCGGTCTTTAATTCTTTTGATGTGTTATGGATTTTAAAATCAGGATATAAATTAAATTCCCTACAAAATATAAACTCGCCACCAAATCCAGCTATATTTAAATCTAAACTAGATTTTTTATTAACTGTTTTGTGGCCATCCCAACCGGTTTTGATTTTATTATATTGCCTTTGCATGGCGCATAATTCAACAATCTTTTGTTCACTTTCATCCAGAGTATATATTTTATTAATTTCCATTAGCAATAAAATCTTTTAATACTTGAATTTCAACATTGTTCAATATTTGACTTATATTAAATTCATTAAGTTTGTTAGTTTTAGTTATTGCACCCAATCTTTTTTTGCCATCCGGATCTAAATAAATAACATATTTTTTTATGCCTTTAATTTTATTAAAGCATTTTGGTTTGTTTTGCTTTTTATAATTTTCCATAAATCGATGAATAAACATAATGCCATTTTTATCATGATTCCTTAATTTTAAAAGCGTTAAAAAATTATCTTTCCAAAACTCATCATTTCTTATATGCTTAACCGATAAGTAAATATCATTCAAATCGTATTTATCAATCCTAACACATCGTTCAATACATTCAAACCATCTTTGTTTTTGATTATCACTTTTTGGGCGATACCTTAAATCAAATAAATCAACAAAGTGAGGAAATGCTTTTTGTATTTTCTCAGTTTGGGTAATATTACTTTTATTGTTATTATTATATATATTAATATTACTTTGTGGCGGATTTTCCGACATCGGTTTTTTCCGACATCGGTTTTTCCGCTTTCGGTTAGCTTTTAAAATATAGTTGTAACCTTTAAATTTTCCTTTGTCAGTAACCTTTTGCCTTTCTAAATAACCCAAATCAATCAATTCTTTTATCTTAACTCTAATGGCATCTTTGCCCTCTTTGAAATGACCACATATAAATTCAATGGTAATTTCCTGGTCGGCTGTATGTGAAAATAAATAAGAATAAAGACCAGTGGCACCAATAGAAATGCCTTTATCCCTAAAAATATAGCTGGGAACTATATTAAAATTATCAAATTTTTTAGGTTTTAGAATCTTATTGTATTTCATAAATAAGCCGCTAAGTAATAAATTTATTCTTTGTCAACCAAACCTTTGACTTGATCACAAAAATCCCTAAGTTCTCGAAAAGTATCAAAAAATTGATTATATGTTATTTCCTCATCTTCGTATAAGTACCATAAAAAATCCATTAACAAATCAAATTCCGGTTCATTTGCCTCACCAATGTATTTATAAGCATATTTAAAATCATCAGAGCTTGTTTGTGTCCATCTTACCCTTTGAGAATCTGGCTCAAAGTAAATTTTTTTAGTACGATTAATTCCCATTATTAAAATATTTATCTATTGTGTTGATACATTCATCCAAATTATTATGCCAAACAGCCACCCAATTAGCGTTTTCAAGCCATTTAAGCCACTTTTTTTGATTCTCTGTGGGTTTGTTATACCCAGCTTTTAATTCAATCGCTAAACCGCTTTTATTTAAGTTTGGTGTAAATATCATTAAATCCGGTATGCCTGGCTTAGTGCCTAAATATTTCATCTTATATTGTTCAAATGGCGTTCTTTTACCCTCATTGGCTACATGAGTAAACAATGCATTTGGATATTTTAAACTCAAATATTTCATTACTTGATTTTGCAACACATCCTCTTTTCCTAAATATTTAGCATAAGGGTTTCTTTTCATAAAATTTTTTTACAAAATTAAAAAATATTTAATCTGTATCAGCCATAATATAAATAATTCTTTTCATTTCTTTGCAATCCGTTAATAAATTTCTATTTTTTTTAACCAAATCATCTAAGTTTTTTTTTAAAGAATCATTTTCAAATAATAAAACATTATAATTATTTACAAGTGTGTTAAGATCCATTTGTTCTTTATTGATTCCAAGTAACTTATCTTTTTTAATTTGTAATTCATTATATTTTCTAGCAAAATAATGATTGCTTTTTAACATATATGGCAATCCTTTAATTGCATTAATAACTGTTGCATGAGTTCTGTCAACAGATTCTGATATATTAGCCAGTGAATTATCAGTGTGCCTTTGGCATAGCTCATAATAACACGCTCTAGCAAAAACATATTTAAACAATCTTGATCGTTTATTTATATTTAAGTCAAAATGTTGCTCAACTAATTTTTTAAATTTTTCCATAATTATATTAAATAAGAACCATCATCAGCAAATTGATACCAATGATAGCTGGTTGGTTGATTTGTTAAAAGATATTTTTTCCATTGATCTAAGGCGCTTTTATATGCCATTCGACCAAATTCAATGTGCTTTTCATCTAGTGTGTGGACCTCAACAGTAAATGGAAAAGAGGTTGTAACTGCTATAAATTTAAAATTTTCAATACCGCAAACATCCATATAAAAAGCCGCTTGTAAATGATAATTCCATTTGTAAATATCTTTTTTAAATCCCTCTGGTGAATTATCCTGGCAAGTTTTTACATCACTTATAAAGTTTGACATTCTATTAATGCAATCTGGCCGAACCCTTACATCAATACCATCCATCTTACTATAATGAGACAATTCCTTTTCACCAACACAATATTTTTGAGCTAACCTATTCTCTTTAAATGATTTTTTTATTTGATTAATTATATAATAAATATCAGATTCTAAAACTATTTTATTTTGTGCCAACTCTATTTGTTTATTATATTCCTCTTTTCCGGCTTTTGTTCTTTTATCTATTTTATCGATTATGTGATAAATGTCATCAAAATCCTCTGGTTCCAAAAGTGCTTGATGAACAGCGGTTCCAAGTTTCATAGCTGATGATTCTCTAAATTTTCTATTTATAAAATGATAAATAGATTTTTTCCAAATTTCTTTTAACCCACTAGCACTTATGCTATTGTGAGAATGATATTGATCATTACTATCTTTAATTATTTTCATTGCTTATAAATTGTTGATTTTTAATTGTTTCAAGTACAATATTATTATACTTTTTTTGTTCCTCATTGCTTTTAAAATAAATTTTATATCGACACCACTTATATGATGATTCTTTTTTATTTTGAAAAAACAAATCTTTTATTAATTCACCCCATAATCTTAATGGTCGATAAATTTTAGTTGCTTTAGTTACTTTCATTTTTTATTAATATTTATTAATCGGTTTTTTACTCTTTTTAATATTTCATCGCCATCGTAATAATCTTTTTGATTGTTTAAATTAAAAGATATTCTATAATGCATTTTGTTCTTAATTCGGCTTAAATTAATTACATTAATATCGTATTTAGATTTATTTAAATTTCCATTATTACCACTAAAAGAAATTATATCCTCATCGATTAAATGATTCAATAAAAAATAAATATCATCATTAGTTAAATTTTTTCTTTTTTCATTAAAAGATTTGTAAGTTTTTTCAAACTCTTTTTTTACTTGTTTAATTGATTTCATATATAAATTTTAAAATTGATTTTAAATTTAAAAAAATATTTTAAATAAATCAAATTAATTATAAAAAAAAAGGCATGAAATAAATCATGCCCTTTAATTTCCCTTAGTTTGCTTTAATTATGTTACAGGGATTTTTAATCGATAATACGATCTTTTTTAATCCATTTACCCTCATGATCAATGATGATGTAATTATGCTCTCTTAATAGCTCAATTGCATTAGTGATCGCTTTGGCTCTTTTTCTAAAATGGTCAAATGTTTCGTTTTCAATTACTTTTATTTCGTTATCTTTTGCCATAATTAAAAAATTTAAAATGGCAAATCATTACCATTGCCAGATGGTATTGGATTAACATTTGAAACCACATCATTACTTTTAGGTTCCCAACTATTTATTTCACCATAGTATTTACCACCTTGTGATTTTTTAAGGTCAATATTAACCCATCCGTTTTTTGCGTGTTTATCTAAAAACTTTTTAAAGTCATCAACCTTAACGCTTAGATTTCCAATTACGAAATCTGGTGCATTGTCATTTCTTTTGACAATCATTCCCTCTGTAAAAATTTTCTCTTTTTGATTCATATCTATTATTTTAAATTAAATTGTTTATTGCTTTTTTCTATATATTCTTTATTTATCTTAAAATTTTCAATTACTTTTTTGGCTTGTTCTTTAGTGCCTTTTAGTGTTGCAATTAATTCGTTTTCTTTTAACCATGGTCGGTTATCCTCTTTTTTAACTTCAACCCTTTTATTACTAGCTAAATTACCATCATCATCATCGGCTTGTAAACCTAACAAAGAAACTAATGTATATCGCCTAAAATAAGTTATACAGCTTCCTAATTTTTGTGGATCACTAATGTCTGGCAATTCTAAACTTGATGGTTTTGTAATTTCATTTGTGTCAACACATTCGATAATACTATGCACTTCACCTTTTATTATAGGTTGATGTAAAACCAGTTTATATTTGCCTAAAAGTGGCTTTAAATTTTTAAGTAGTGAATTAATGTCGAAATAACTACTTTTAAAAAAAGGATTTTTAGCATCT
>Ga0181402_1000164_pt1 | contig 23677 bp, 5 predicted proteins | sample 25SPOviralmetaG_FD_130131 | JGI IMG/M metagenome (GOLD analysis project Ga0181402, IMG submission 130131) | Marine viral communities from the oligotrophic San Pedro Time Series (SPOT) site, San Pedro Channel, CA, USA - 25 SPOT_SRF_2011-08-17 | ecosystem: Environmental > Aquatic > Marine > Strait...
GAATAAAGTTGTTTCAATATTTGCGTGTGCTACAATCTACGGATTAGGATTTCTGCACGGTAATAGTTCTGATAGCAAAATGATGGGTTACATCATTTGTGCAATTGTCGGATATTTTGTGGGAACAAGCATCTACGAATATATCAAAAGAAACAGATGAACAAATCACAAGAAGCAGAATTATTTGATACGCATTGTCAGGTTTTAGATTATGATGACTTTCCTACGGGATTACCAATAGATGATGGGTGGTATACAATTCTTGATACGGTTTGTTATCATATCAACCATCGCATAAATGTTATACATTGGGGATACAATCACACAGAAGATGCAAAGATTAATTGCAATGTTCGTATCATTAAACTAAATCGTCAATCGTATGGTGGTCGTTTAACACTTGAGTTTGATGTAAATTGGACTGCATCACCAAGTAACGAAACTAAAAAATCTGTAGAAGATAGATTAACCGAACTTCAAAATCTTGTAGAAACATGGTCGGAACGCACCTGCGAGTTGTCGGGTCGTCCTGGTCAAAAATTCGTAAGCATTGACGATGAACATATCAGTAGAATACTTGATCCGAATGTTGCTAAAGCATTAAATTTTGTGGACGAATCATATCACTACGAGAAGCACTAGCAATAATTATGGCAACTACAAGAATACGAAACATAAAAACATTGGATATTATTCGTGCGAATAATATGATTCCTTCATTTAATAAATTTCATTCGTTAAACAAAGGAACGCAATTTGATCGTTGGGATTTGATTCCGAGATATTTGGCAATTGAAGAACACTTTAGTGAAAATGAGTATGGATGGGAAGCATTCAGAAAACTACGTATTCATCAATCTTGTGAATTTGGAGATGGTCATTCGCAAAAGTTGTATGATCAAACTGCCCGTGAGGAATTTGAGGTGCTAATAGACAGCATTCAGAAACATGGTTTTAGACGCAAGTATCCACTTATTGTCAATGAAGATACATTGCATATCACCAAAGGTTGGTTACGATTTGCGTGTTGTTTGTATTTTGAAATAGATACCATTCCTTGTAGATACGATGTTCTTGATCCAGAAACAGATTATGGTCTAAATTGGATGCAAAACGATGTTGGTTACGATAGCAAAGAAATGAATCAAATTGCAGGATGTCGTGATAGAATTTTTGAAAAAATAGAATCCAAAATATTAGATGTAGAAATAGAGGATGATGAAGAAGAATAAAGAAGTCGGGTTAATACATGGAAATTTATTAGATTTTCCATATGGAATAAATGTTATTGCACATAGTTGCAACACTTTAAATGTAATGGGTGCAGGAATCGCACAACAAATTGCGGAAAGATATCCTGAAGCAAAACAAGCAGATGATGTTGCTGACAAAGCAGGACGAAATGATTTAGGAGATTTTAGTGTTGCTGACATTGAAATTGAAAATACTTCAAGTTTCCCACATCAAGAATTTGGAACGAATAAACGAAAATGTCAAATATACAATCTTTACACACAAGACCGAATGGGTTTTGGTCGTGAAGTCAATTACGAAGCACTTTATCGTAATTTTCATTTGATGCGAAATCATCTTAATGATAATCCTGAGTGTGTTCTTGGTCTTCCACATGGAATTAGTTGTGGACTTGCAGGAGGAAACTGGGAAATTGTATCAGCAATGATCAATGCAATTTTTGCTACACCTGCAACTTATTTTACTACATATATCGTAAAATTTACTGAATAGTTCCTCATAAATATTTATTGTAATATTTATAATGCATGGCAATATTGACACAAAGTGAAAATAACTATATTACATACCTCGCATGGTACGGTAATTGTTTGGATGTAGAATGCAATGATTTTGATTTAGATACACATTCTGATATAATCGAGATATGCTATGAGTGGACATCATCAGGATTTCCACGCAAATGGCAATCAGGATCACCTGCGTTTGCTCAAAAGTTTACATCGTTGAAATGTGGTCATTGCTATTTTATTACATTAAGACCAGGTAATCAAAGTGTAAATGCACCAAATCTGACAATTTCTCATTTTAGTGACGAACAATACGGTTATGTAATGAGTGATTGCAATAACTCAGGACAAGTTGACACTAAACTTCTTTCACAAAGTGGTTCAAACTACATAACATTACTTGGTTGGTACGGAACTTGCAACGAATCTGAATGTGTTGATTTTAATTTAGACGAACATCTAGATGTATTTGAAATAGTTTATCAATGGAACGAATCAGGATTTCCACGCAAATGGCAATCAGGATCACCTGCGTTTGCTCAAAAGTTTACTGAACTTGAATGTGGTCATGCTTATTTTATAACATTGAAAACTGGACCAGAGAAAATTACAATTCCTAATTTTTCTGTTTCTTCGTTTGACGATGGAAATTATGGAGTAATTGCAGATGAATGTGACATAGTGACCCCAACACCAACACCATCTCCTACACCAACACCATCTCCTACACCAACACCAACACCATTTGATTGTTGCAAGGAATTAACCGAAACCTCCACGGTAGTTGATGGAACTTTATTAGATAAAAATAGTGTATCTGGTAATGCAAGTGAAGATGGAACTTTGTGTTGGAATACTTTTATTGGAACTGCATTACCACAAAGTTTTCTGTGTCCGTTTGAAGTAGAAGATTTTAGTAAGGGTGGAATTAGTTTAACGATTAGTTCACCTTTGAATTCATCTAACAATATATTTAGATTTTTGGCAGGTAACGGCAATTGCTACGAAGTTAATTTAGATCCAAATGTTCAGTTTAATGTCATGCAACTTATTGGTGTAGAGAATATTTAATTTTTTGAAACTGAACCTTAATTTTAATAATGCTTTATTCTGTGTTGATATAAAAATATTATATTCAACTTCTTTGTATTTTAAGTCTTCTTAAATTGACTTTGACAATATTTATATACATTATTAAATTTCTATAATGGCAATATTATATCAAAATCCAAATTCTTCTACATTATTTATCGGTTGGTACGCAGGTGACGGACAAGAATTTGAATGTGATGACTTTTCTCTTACAACAATCGATGTTCGTGATAAATTATATAAAGTATTTCAAGTTAAAACTTTAAATGATGGATTTAATGGATTTGATGCCACTTTACCTGCAAGTTTAGACGAAGTTGCTCAACCATTTACCACCCTTGAATGTGGTAAGGCATATTTTATAACATTAAAACCAGGAAATGAGTCAGTTTACATCGAAAATTTTTCATATACCAATACAGGTAACTTTGAAGAAACTTATTTAAGCAATCAAAAACCATTTTTAGAGTCTTATTGTACATTTCAAACATACAATATCACAGAACAATCATTTGATTTAAATGTATATCTAGATACAATTATTGCGTCTGATGTCACGAATGGATTCATTAAAAGTATAGAACTTACATTTTCTAATGTTGAGTTGGATTCTGAACAACCTGTAATTTGTCACACATTTGGTGAACTTAAAAAGAAATATTCACTTGAAGGAAATTCAACTGAATATGATTTATATTCTGAGTTACATAAAAATACAAAAACTGCTAATTCAACAAATGAAGATGGAAATCAAATTCACAATAAACTTGTATTAACAGATGCACGTGGAAATAGTAACGGAATAAATTTAAATGATTGTCCGAACTTATTTAGATTTACAATTTACTGCGAAACACCTCCTCATTGGCAAATGGATGTTTCTTCATCAATAATAGTAGATTCATCTGATCCTGTAAATGAATATGATATAACTCCTTGTTTTAATCCAGAACCCACACCAACTCCAACTAAAACTCCCACTTACGAGTTGTTTTCTGATTTATTATCTGTTGAAGAGGGTTCTGTTGTTAAATTCACATTAAATACAAGTGGATTTGTAAATGGTAGCAAAATTCCGTGGGAAATTTCCTTTAATGATTCTACAAACATAGAAGACATTCAAAATATTCCTGTGGGGTCGTTTAATATTCAAAATAATATCAGCACCGTAGACATTGAAATAACCGAAGATTTTATTTCAGAGGGTGTGGAAAGTTTTAGATTTACTGCATTAGAGAATTTTATTGATATTGATATTATAGATACTTCAGAAACAGAAATACCCAATCCAAGTACTATTACTCCTACACATAATAATGCTCCCACTTGGTCTTGGGAAACAATTGGACGTGCCGTTGTATACGAAGTATCTTTGAATGATGAAGTTGTCGTTGCATCACAAACATCCACTTCATATACTCCAAATATGCTAACTGGTGGATTTCATACACTTAAAGTTCGTGCTAGAAAAACAAAAGGCAATTGGTCAGAATTCGGATTTCATACTGTGGAGATTGATTTAATTGCTCCTGAAATTCCACAACCAATTACAACTTCACCGACCAACAACAAAACTCCAACTTGGACATGGAGTGAAAATGAAGATGTTTATGAATACGAAGTGATACTTGATAATGTAATATTTGGAATACAAACAGAAAATAAATTTACTGCTTCAACATTGTCAGATGGAACGCACGAACTTAAAGTTCGTGCCAAAGATGCAGTTGGAAACTGGAGTGCATTTGGAAGTCACACCACACTCGTAGATACAACTTCACCAAGTGTACCAAGACCATTTACACAATCTCCCACAAACAACGATACACCATCGTGGTCTTGGTTGCAGATTCAAGATGCAGTTTTATATGAAATAACAGTAAATAACGTAATACAGGGATCACAAGAATCTACTACATTTACATCGTCAATGCTAAATGATGGAATACACGAAATAAAGATACGATCAAAAGACTCATTGGGCAATTGGTCTGCGTATGGAAGTCATGTAGTTTTGGTAGATACACTTGCACCAATTTTACCCAATCCAAGTTCTGTTACTCCGTCAAACAATAATAAACCTACATGGATGTGGACTCCGTCTAATGATGCCGATTTGTATGAAGTCAAATTAAACGATGAAGTCATTTTAGTTCAAACAAAAAACTCGTTTACGTCCGAGCAACTCTCAGATGGAACTCATAAAATTGAAGTTCGTGCAAAAGATTCAAACGACAATTGGTCGGATTATGCAATACACGAAGTTGTAATTGATACACAACCTCCGATTATACCAATTTTAAATGTGAGTTCACCTACCAACACTTCAAAACCCACTTGGAGTTGGCAAATTTCTTCAGATGTAGAATTATACGAAGTTCAACTGGATGGCATTGTAAAAGGATCACAATCAGAAAATTCTTATACTTCTCCTGTGGACTTAAAAGATGGAACACATGAATTAAAAGTAAGAGCAAAAGATGAAGTGGGAAATTGGTCAAGTTATGCTACTAGTATCGTGGTGGTAGATACAAATGCTCCACGCATTCCAAGTCCAAAGTCAGAAACACCAACCAACGAAATTAATCCTACATGGACATGGTCAGAGAATGCAGAATCAGTTTTATACGAAGTAATTGTTGATAATGTTGATCACGGAACTCAAACTGAAAATTCGTTCACGGCAAACTCACTTTCACATGGAAATCACGAAATCAAAGTTCGTTCACAGGATTCAGTAGGAAATTGGAGTGAATATGGATCACATATAATTTATGTAGACACACAGGCACCATCTGCTCCAATTGTTACATCAAAACCATTAACGAATAATTTAACACCAACTTGGACATGGAGTTTCATACACGATGCAGTTGAATATGAAGTTACTTTAAACAATAATCTCAAGGGTCATCAAACTTCAAATGTGTTTACTTCGGAACTTGATTTAGAAGAAGGTGAACACGAACTCAAAATAAGAGCAAAAGATTCAGTTGGTAATTATAGTGAATTTGCTTCATGTGTAGTTGTAATTGATACAACTGCTCCTGATATTCCAAGTCCAAATGCAAGTTCTCCCACAAGCAACAACAAACCGACTTGGAATTGGTCTGAAATTGCATCTGCTGAGTTGTACGAAGTTACATTAAATGGTGTAGTTCAAGGAATTCAAACAAATACTTCATTTACATCATATGAGTTATCAGATGGAACACATGAAATAAAAGTAAGATCAAGTGATTCACTTGGTAATTATAGTTCATTTGGTAGTCATATTATCACAATTGATACTACATCAACGAGTATACCTATTCCCTCTTCACTTACTCCAACTAACAATAAAAGACCCACTTGGAATTGGTCGGAAGTCGTTGACGCAGAAATTTATGAAATTACATTAAATAATATTTTACAAACAACAACACAAAATTTATTTTTCACACCAAGTTTTGATTTAAGTCACGGTGAAAATTCAATTAAAGTAAGAGCAAAAGATTCAGTTGGAAATTGGAGTAATCAAGGTGTTCATGTATTGTATGTTGATTTAATTTCTCCAAATATACCCACACCAACTACAAACTCACCTACAAATAATACAAAACCGACTTGGAGTTGGTCGTCAGTTTCCGATGCAGTTGAATATCAAGTTTATGTAAACGAAATTCTCATTGGAACACAATCAAAAACATTTTACAAATCAAACACAGAACTTGTATTTGGTTTAAACGAAATTAGAATAAGAGCAAAAGATGCAGTTGGAAATTATAGTGATTTTGGCACACACCTTGTTGATATAGATAATTTACCACCAGATATTCCTGTGCCATCAACATTAACTCCAACCAACAATAAAAAACCAATATGGTCATGGAGTGATATATCAGATGCAGTTGAATATGAAATAACATTAAACGATGTGATCGTGGGTAATCAACAAGAAACATCGTTTGAATCAAATGTAAATTTAGAAGACGGAAATCACGAAATTAAAGTTCGTTCAAAAGATGCAGTTGGAAATTATAGTGACTATGGAGTTCATATTGTAACGATAGATGATACGGCTCCTTCTATTCCAATGCCAATTACATTGACACCAACAAACAATTCAACTCCAACATGGACATGGAGCAATATATCAGATGCAGTTGAGTATGAAATTGTTATTAATGAAGAATTTAAGAAAATAAATGTATCATCCGATCCTGAGTTTAATAGTTATACCTCCACAACACTTCAAGATGGAACTCATACATTCAAAGTCCGTGCCAAAGATTCTGTGGGTAATTGGAGTGCATACGGTACAAGTATAATACAAATAAATACAACTCCACCGGGTGTACCAACACCTTTTACAATTTCTCCTACAAGTAATAACAATCCTGAGTGGATATGGCAAAGTGTAAGTGATGCTCAAGAATATGATGTGATTTTAAATGATGTATTTCAAATTTCACAAACTGGCACTATTTTTAGAACAAATGATTTGAGTGATGGATCACACGAAATCAAAGTTCGTGCCAAAGATGATGTGGGCAATTATTCGGATTACGGAATTCATGTTGTTGTAATTGATACAACATCACCCACCGTTCCTTTGCCATCCACAATTACACCAACAAATAATACATCTCCAACTTGGACATGGTCTGATGTATGAGACGCAGTTGAATATGAAATTACAATTGATAATGTAATTCAGACAAGTCAAACTGATACAAATTTCAAAGCAAGTAGTTTATCAGAGGGAACACATGAAATTAAAGTTCGTGCAAAAGATGCAGTAGGTAATTATAGTGATGCAGGATTTCACGTGGTAACTATTGATTTAACTGCTCCGAGTATTCCACATCCAACTACCACTACACCTACATCTGATTCTCAACCTGTTTGGACTTGGCAAACAAATGACGATGTGGTTGAATACGAAGTTTTAATTGATTCAGTTTCACAGGGCAACCAAACAACAAATTCATTTAAACCAAGTGAGTTGGGTGAAGGAAATCATGAAATCAAAGTTCGTGCAAGAGATGGTGTGGGTAATTGGAGTTCATATGGAAGTCATGTGGTTTTTATAGACAAAACTGCACCAATAGTTCCAAGTCCTGTTACGAATACACCAACTAATAATAATTCACCAATTTGGTCATGGTCACCTAATCCTGATGCAGTAGAATATGAAATAACATTAAACGATGTTTTACTTGGAACACAATCCGAAACTATGTTTAGTATGCCATCACTTGATGATGGACTGCATACAATTAAAGTTCGTGCTAAAGATTCCGTTGGAAATTGGAGTTCACACGGAACACATATAGTTGAAATCGACACAACACCACCATCTATACCATCACCTTCAACTGATTCACCTGTTAATAATACTAATCCAGTGTGGTCGTGGGGTGAAGATTCTGATGTTGTTGAATACGAAGTAGTTTTAAATGGTGTAGTTCAAGGTAATCAAACACAAACAACATTTACTGCAACGACACTTAAAGATGGAAATCACGAAATTAAAGTTCGTGCCAAAGATTCAGTTGGGAATTATAGTGCGTATGGAAGTCATTTTGTATACATTGATACCATTCCTCCGATTGTTCCATTACCAACAAGTATTGAACTTACATCCAACTCTACACCAACTTGGAATTGGGTGGATATACAAGATGCCGAATTGTATGAAGTGGTACTAAATAACATACCACAAGGAGAACAAACTGAAAATTCGTTTACATCAAAAACTACACTTACCGATGGTGTACATGAAATAAGAGTACGAGCAAAAGATGCAGTTGGAAATTATAGTGCATATGGAATTCACATAGTAACAATTGATTTAACTGCTCCAAGAGTTCCACAACCCAATACAAGTTCACCTACAAACAATAATAAACCAGTTTGGATTTGGAATGCAATATCAGATGCAGTTTTGTATGAAGTAACTCTTGATGATGTAATTCAAGGAACACAAAATAAAACTACATTCAAACCATCCTTTTTATTAACTGATGGAAATCACGAAATCAAAGTAAGAGCAAAAGATTCTGTTGGAAATTTCAGTGAATACGGTGTAAATGTTGTATTAATAGATACAACTGCACCTAGTGTTCCAAGTCCACAATCAACTACACCCACATCAAACGATAAACCTGTGTGGATATGGCCTGAAATATCTGATGCAATTATATACGAAATCACATTAAATAATATAATCATTGGAAATCAAACAGAAAATATTTTTTCTTCTAATGAAAATTTAAATGATGGAACACATGAAATAAAAGTAAGATCAAAAGATCTCGTTGGAAATTTTTCTTCGTATGGAAATCATGTGGTTCTCGTAGACAAAACTGCACCAAACATTCCATCACCAAATACAATCACTCCAACCAAAACAGAAACACCAAAGTGGACTTGGAATCAATTATCAGATGCAGTAGAGTATGAGGTAATTCTTGACAATATAGTACAAGGCATTCAAATTGAATCTGAATTTACACCTTCTTTATTATTAACCGAGGGAAATCATGAACTTAAAGTTCGTGCCAAAGATTCTGTTGGTAATTGGAGTTCATATGGAAGTCACGTAGTAGAAATAGATTCAACTGCTCCTAATATTCCTGAACCACAAACTGATACTCCTACATCTGATAATAAACCAGTTTGGCAATGGCCTCCAATCCAAGATGCAGTTTTATATGAAATTAATTTAAATGGAGTATCACAGGGAACACAATCGGAAACATTTTTTGAACCAAGTTTTATTTTAAGTGACGGAACACATGAACTTCGTGTAAAATCTCAAGATAGTGTAGGAAATTGGTCAACTTATGGATTGCATATTCTTTTTGTAGACACCACGCCGACAGATGCTCCTTCACCAAATACAAATACACCAACTAACAATAGTAAACCTACTTGGAGTTGGAGTGCAATTTCAGATGCAGTTTTATATGAAATAACTCTTGATGGTGTAGTCGTTTCAAATCAAACTGATACTTCGTTTACTAGTTCCAAAATATTAACTGATGGAAATCATGAAATCAAAGTAAGAGCAAAAGATGTGGTTGGAAATTATAGTGATTATGGAGTTCATATTGTAAAGATAGACAAAACTCCCACATCAATACCAAGTCCTGTTACAAACACACCAACCAACAACAACAAACCGACATGGACATGGAGTCCAATATCAGAGGCAGTTGAATATGAAGTGGTATTGAACAATATATCACAAGGTATACAAACAAGTGCTTCGTATAATTCAACATCAACATTATCAGACGGAACGCACGAATTAAAAGTAAGAGCAAAAGACGCAGTTGGAAATTGGAGTGCATATGGAATTCATGTTGTAGAAATTGATACAACTGCTCCAGATGTTCCTGTTCCTTTTACACAAACACCTACAAATAATAATACTCCAACTTGGAGTTGGAATAATGTACCATCATCAGTTGAATACCAAATTTTATTAAATGAAGTATCTCAAGGAACTCAAACGGCAAATGTATTTAAATCAAAGTCAACTTTAAGTGACGGAAATCACGAAATAAAAGTAAGATCACGTGATAGTGTGGGAAATTGGAGTTTATATGGATCGCATACAATAGAAATTGATACCACACCTCCAACTGCACCAGTACCATCTACAACAACTCCTACGAATAATCAAACACCCGAATTTACATGGCAAGTGGTAAGTGATGCCATTTCATACGAAGTGATATTAAATAATGTGGTGCAGGGTATACAAAATTCAACTTCGTTTGTTTCACCGGTTTTAACTGATGGAAATCATGAAATCAAAGTAAGAGCAATTGATGCACTTGGAAATTATTCATTAGCAGGATCCTTTATTGTGTTGATTGATACCAATCCTCCACATATTCCAAAACCAAACACCACCACTCCGACTCCCTCTACAACTCCAACTTGGACATGGAGTGCAATTGGTGATGCAGTTTTATATGAAATTACATTAAATAATGTTTTACAAAATACGCAGATTACCACTTCATACACAACATCAACATTGGCAGAAGGAACACATGAATTAAAAGTAAGAGCAAAAGATTTTGTTGGTAATTGGAGTGCATATGGAACACATACAATTGAAATTATTGACGTAGTTCCACCTAATGTACCAAATCCAACGTCTGAAACTCCGACAAAAGATGCTACTCCTACATGGACATGGTCTCCTGATTCCGAGGCAATGTTATATGAAGTTGTATTAAATGATGTAATTCAAGGAACTCAAACTACCACTACATTTACTGCAAACGAATTGCGTAGTGGAACTCATGTATTAAAAGTTAGATCACAAGATGATGCCGGAAATTGGTCGGAATTCGGAACAAGCACTATTTTTGTAGATATTACATCACCTTATATTCCTACACCAATTACAAATTCTCCTACTAATAATAACACACCAACCTGGAATTGGAGTGCTATTTCAGATGCAGTATCATACGAAGTTACATTAAACAATGTAATTCAACAAATTCAAACAGAGACATCGTTTACACCATCTGCTTTATTTGAAGGAGCAAACGAAATTCGTATTCGTGCAAAAGACTCCGTGGGAAATTATTCCAATTATGGAACTCATGTGGTTTTTATAGATTTAACTTCACCTGAAAGTCCTGTACCAAATACCGAATCACCTACATCAAATAATCGTCCTACTTGGACATGGAGTTCAATTTCCGATGCAATTGAATACGAAGTTTTATTAAATGGAGATTTAATAAGTTCTCAAACTATCTCTGTTTTTACTTGTAATGATGCTCTTGATGATGGAACACATGAACTTAAAGTAAGAGCAAAAGATAATGTAGGAAATTATTCTGATTATGGTATAAGTACGATTGTAGTTGATACTAATTCACCAAATATTCCACAACCATCTACATCAACACCCACATCTGATAATACACCAACGTGGACCTGGAGTGCAATTCCAGATGCAGTAGAATACGAAGTAAAATTAAACGGAATTGTACAACTTACTCAAACTTCCACATCTTTTACTTCATCAACACTTTCAAGTGGAACTCATCAAATTCATGTTCGGGCAAAAGACAATGTCGGAAATTACAGTGAATACGGATCGCATATCGTAAATGTAGATACCAATTCTCCGTTTATACCAAATCCCACTTCTATAACACCAACCAATAATAACACACCAACCTGGACTTGGAGTGCCATTGCAGATGCAACGGAATATGAAGTTATATTAAATAATATTTCACAAGGTGCAATTACCAATAATACATTTACTGCTACAACTTTAATTGATGGTAACCACGAAATTAAAGTTCGTGCAAAAGACAATGTAGGAAATTATAGTGCGTTTGGTTTTCATAATGTTTTAATCGATACTATTCCACCGAGTATTCCTGAACCAATTACACAAACACCAACATCCGATACAACTCCAACTTGGAATTGGTCAAAAATCTCAGATAGCACCGAGTATGAAGTTACATTAAATGGAGTATTTCAGAAAAATACAACCTCATCTCAATTCACACCGAATATACTAAGTGAAGGAACACATGAAATTAAAGTTCGTGCAAAAGACTTGGTAGGAAATTATTCTGATTACGGTAGTCATACAATTGAAATTGATATTTCTTCACCAAGTATTCCTGTATTAAGTTCACTTACACCCACGAATAATAAAAGACCAGTTTGGAATTGGGCAGAAATTTCAGACGCAGTTGAATATGAAGTAAAATTAAATAATGTTTTACAGGGTTCTCAAACGCAGAATAGTTTTCAACCAAGTGAAGATTTGAAAGATTCAAGTCATTTGCTTGAAGTTCGTGCGAAAGACAATGTAGGTAATTATTCAAATTTTGGAACTTTAATCGTAGTTGTTGATACCACACCACCGAGTGTTCCTGCACCATCTTCAAGTACACCAACTGATGATACAACTTTAACTTGGAATTGGCCGGACGTAATTGATGCAGTTGAATACGAAGTAATTTTAAATGGAGAAACTCAAGGAACTCAAACACAAAATAATTTTACATCATCTGAACTTACACTTGGTACACATGAACTAAAAGTAAGATCAAAAGATGCAGTTGAAAACTGGTCAAGTTACGGAAGTCATATTGTAAGCATAATTGATATGTCACCACCTCTTATACCAAATCCGTCAACAAGCACTCCTACATCTGATGCAACACCCACATGGAATTGGCCTATAATATCCGATGCAGTATTATATGAAATCACAATAAATAATGCAATCGTGGGAACACAAACCGAAACTTCGTATACGTCAAATTTACTTTCTGATGGCAATCATGAAATCAAAGTTCGTGCTAAAGATGAAGCAGATAATTATTCGGATTATGGTTCGCATATCATTTTAATAGATACAACCTCACCAAATATTCCAAATCCATCGTCAGTTACTCCCACTAAAAATAATATTGTTACTTGGAACTGGCAAATGATATCCGATGCAGTATTATATGAAGTTACATTGAATAATATATTAATTGGAACTCAAACAAGCACTTCATTTATATCTCCATTTGAATTACAAGAAGGCAACAATGAAATCAAAGTAAGAGCAAAAGATGCAGTTGGTAATTGGAGTTCTTATGCAAGTCATACAGTTCTTGTGGATACTTTATCACCAGAAACTCCAATTATTAGTTCACAAACTCCTACTAAAAACAATACACCTACATGGACATGGATTACAATTGAGGATGCAGTATCGTATGAAGTTTCATTAAACGGTGAAATTGTTATATCAGAATACACTTTAACATCATACAAAGCAGATGTATTAAGTGACGGAACACACGAAATTAAAGTTCGTGCAAAGGATGTTGTTGGAAATTATTCAAATTACGGAATTCACAATGTATTAGTTGATACAACTTCTCCAAATATACCACAACCAACTTCGGTTACTCCAACAAATGATAATACTCCCACCTGGACATGGAGTACCATTTCAGAAGCAACCGAATACGAAATTTTAATAGATAATGTTTTAAAAACAAATCAGGTAAATACATCTTATACAAGTGTAGATAGTTTATCAGATGGTACACATGAACTTAAAGTAAGAGCAAAAGATAACGTTGGAAATTGGAGTGATTATGGAAATCATGTCGTTTTAATTGATACAACTTCTCCAAACATACCAAATCCAACTTCCATGTCACCTACGAGTGATACGACTCCGACATGGACATGGAATGTGAATGATGATGTTGTTGAATATGAGATTTTGATTGATAATGTATTTAAACTTAAGCAAACAACAAACTCCTACACCTCATCATCACTTACTGATGGAATTCACGAAATAAAAGTAAAAGCAAGAGACTCAGTTGGCAATTGGAGTAATTACGGAACACACTTGGTGGAAGTAGATACCGAATCACCAAATATGCCTATTGTTACTGTAAAGTCACCTACAAATGATACAACTCCAACGTGGACATGGACTTCGGTACAATCAGCAGTTTTATATGAAGTGGTTTTAAATAATATAGTAGTTCAGCAACAACTTTCAACTATTTTTACATCATCAGTAACTTTATCAGACGGAACGCATGAACTCAAAGTTCGTGCTAAAGATGATGTTGGTAATTGGAGTGGATATGGCATTAGTAACATTGTAATTGATACAACATCACCGAATATTCCAACACCAAGCACCACAACTCCAACCAATAACTCAACACCAACTTGGAATTGGTCAGCAATTGCAGATGCAGTATTATATGAAGTTTCATTAAACGGAGTAATTCAAGGAACACAAACAAATACTTCATTCACTTCAACTAATTTAACAGATGGCAATCATGAACTCAAAGTTCGTTCACAGGATGCAGTTGGTAATTGGAGTGATTACGGTGTTCATGTTGTAACTATTGACACTACATCAACTCAAATTCCTCAACCTACAACAGAAACTCCGACAAACAATTCAACACCAACTTGGAATTGGGAAGATGTAAGTGGTTCTGTTTTATATGAAGTTATATTAAACGGAGTAATACTCGGAACTCAAACTAATAATTCATTTACAAGTTTTGTTCTTGGAAACGGATTACATGAAATAAAGATAAGATCAAAAGATGAAAACGAAAATTGGTCTGCATTTGGAATTCATGTTGTTGACATTGATACTATTGCACCGAGCATTCCAACTCCTACTTCTCAAACACCGACAAATAATTCTAGACCGGTGTGGACTTGGTCTGTAAATTCAGATGTACATGAATATGAAATATTTCTAAATGATGTTCAGCAATCTTCACAAACTTTAACTGAATTCACACCGAGTTCAGATCTTCCAAGTGGTTCATCGGAAATTAAAGTAAGAGCAAAAGATGCTCTTGGTAACACTTCAAATTTTGGAAGTCACTCGGTTTTTATTGATGTTACACCTCCTTCTGCACCTGAACCAAGTACCACTTCACCGACATCAAATGAAACACCAACTTGGAACTGGAGTGAAATATCAGATGCAATTGAATACGAAGTAATTTTAGATGATATCTTGCAGGGTTCACAAACTCATACTTCATTTACTTCAGATGTGTTAGATCACGGATCACATACATTAAAAGTTCGTTCTAAAGATTTTGTAGGAAATTACTCTGAGTATGGTATTCATGTGGTTAATGTTGATACAAAATCACCTGAAATTCCTTTGCCTATTACAAATTCACCTACAAGTGATTCTACACCAACTTGGAATTGGAACGCAATCAATGATGCAGTTGAGTATGAAGTAAAAATAAATGGTGATATAGTTTCTGTTCAACTTGATACAAATTATACTTCAAATATTTTAAATGATGGAGTGCATGAAATTGAAGTAAGATCAAAAGATTCGGTTGGTAACTACAGTCCGTTTGGAAATCACAAAGTAATAGTTGATACTACTGCTCCATATATTCCACAACCTGTAACAAATACTCCAACAAGCAACAATACTCCCACGTGGAATTGGTCTGCTATTATTGATGCCGATGAATATGAGGTGGTTCTTGATGAAGTTTCACTTGGAGTTCAAAGCAACACTTCATTTACAAGCACAAATCTTAGTGATGGAACACATGAAATTAAAATACGATCACGTGATATTGTGGGAAATTGGAGTAATTACGGAACACACAATGTTTTAATTGATACAACACCACCAAATGATCCTGTAGTAAGTTCCAATACACCAACTAACAATAATCGTCCAACTTGGTCTTGGGACGAAAACGAAGATGTCGTAGAATATGAAGTAACTTTAAACGATGTAATTGTATCAACTCAGTCTACCTCTGAATATTATGTAAATACAGATTTGAGTGATGGAAATCATACACTTAAAGTAAGAGCAAAAGATTTAGTTGGAAATTATTCAAATTATACATCTTTTTCTGTTTTAATTGATACAACTCCACCAAGTGTTCCGACACCACAAACAAATACTCCAACAAATAACAATAATCCAGTTTGGAATTGGGTGAATGTAGTTGATGCGATTTTATATGAAGTATTGATTGATGGTGTCGTGCAGGGAACTCAAACACAAACTTCATTTACTAAAAATTTAAGTGACGGTGAACACGAAATTAAAGTTCGTGCCAAAGATTCAGTTGGAAATTATAGTGCGTTTGGATCACATAAAGTTATCGTTGATACTACATCCACAGAAGTTCCTACACCAAGTGCAGTATCACCCACTTCAAATGTAAATCCAATTTGGAGTTGGCAGATAATTCACGATGCCGTTTCATATGAAATTTATTTAAACGATCAATCTCAGGGTAAGCAAATTGAAACATTTTTTGAGTCACCATCTCTTGCTGACGGAACTAACACCATCAAAGTAAGAGCATACGATGCAGTAGGAAATGTATCTTTGTTTGGATCACATTCGGTGTTAATTGATACTACTGCTCCTAATATTCCTCAACCTGCAACACAATCACCGACCAACAATAATTCACCCACTTGGTCTTGGAATTTCGTAGCAGATGCTACACAATATGAAGTAATTTTAGATGAAGTTTTGCAAAGTATTCAACTTACAAATACATTTACGGCATCTGTATTAAGTGACGGAAATCATACCTTAAAAGTAAGAACCCGTGATGCACTTGGAAATTATAGTGGATATGGAACTCATGTAGTTACAATTGATACTGCATCCCCAACTCCACCTACGATTTCTGTAAATTCACCTACCAATGATAATACCCCAACGTGGACATGGAACATTGATTCCGATACACAAGAATATGAAGTATTATTAAACAATGAACTACAACCGACTCAATCAGAAAACTTTTTTACATCAACTGATCTGCATGATGGCACACATGAGTTGAAAGTTCGTGGTCGTGATAGTAACAATAATTTTTCGGCATATGCAATTAGTAGAGTTGTGGTTGATACAACTGGTCCTACAATACCAAATCCAACTACAAATACTCCAACAAGCAATTCAGAACCAACTTGGTCTTGGACTCCAATTTCCGATGCAGTTGAATATGAAATTCATATTGATAATGTTTTACAAAATTCTCAATCAACTACTACATATACTTCAAATACTCTTGTGGAAGGTAATCATGAAATAAAAGTTCGTGCAAAAGATGCAGTTGGAAATTATAGTTTATTTGGAGTTCATGTAGTTAATATTGATAACACTTCACCTAATACACCTATTCCAAATACCCAAACACCTACGAGTGACAGAACACCGACTTGGTCTTGGCCAAGTGTAGTTGATGCTGTATCTTATGAAATTTCGTTAAACGGAATAATATTATCATCACAAACAGATACAACGTTTACATCTTCTTATTTACCTGATGGAACACATGAAATAAAAGTTCGTGCAAGAGATGTGGTTGGTAATTACAGCAGTCACGGCACTCATATTGTAACGATAGATACTTCTGCTACTGCTATACCAAGTCCTGTAACAAGTTCACCGACAAACAATACAAATCCAACTTGGAACTGGTCATCAATCGTTGATGCAATTGAATATGAAATAGTTTTAAATAACATAACACAGGGAGTGCAAACTGATAATTCGTTTACATCAAATCAGATTTTATCAAATGGTACGCATGAACTTAAAGTTCGTGCTAAAGATTCAGTTGGAAATTACAGTGTATTTGGAACTCATGTAGTTACAATAGATACCGATGCTCCAAGTGTACCGAACATTGAAGTTGTATCACCAACTTTCAATTCTACACCAACTTGGATTTGGAATGAAAATTCTGATGTAGTTGAATATGAAGTTCTTCTTGATTCAGTTTCACAAGGAACTACCAATTTAAACTTTTTTAAATCTACTACATTAAACGATGGAAATCATGAACTTAAAGTTCGTGCAAAAGATGCAGTAGGAAATTATAGTTCTTATGCAACTAAAGTAGTTTTAATTGATACAACTCCACCCGACATTCCAAATCCAACATCACAAACACCCACCAATAATAAATCACCAATTTGGACATGGAGTTCTATTCAAAATGCAGTTGGTTATGAAGTAGTTTTAAATAATGTATTGGTTGGAACTGAAGTGGTTAATTCTTTTAATGCAGTTAATTTGACGGAAGGAACACACGAAATAAAAGTTCGTGCGAAAGATTCGGTTGGAAACTGGAGTGAATTTGGTACGCATATTGTAATTATAGATTCAACTGCTCCAAGTGTACCAAATCCGTTTACATCATCACCCACTTCAAACACCACACCAACTTGGAATTGGAGTGAAATTAGCAATGCAGTTGAATATGAAATAACTTTAAATTCGGTGATACAATCAATTCAGAGTACAACAACATTTACATCATCTGAATTATCCGAAGGTACTCATAAACTGAAAGTTAGAGCAAAAGATAATGTTGGAAACTGGTCAGCATATGGAAATTCTACTATTGAAATTGATACGACTGCACCAAGTATTCCACAACCCACAACAATTTCACCAACTAAAAATTCAGAAATAACATGGCATTGGAGTAGCATTTTGACTGCGGTTGAATACGAGGTACAAATAAACGATGTAAATATGGGAGTTCAATCTTCTACATTTTTTGAAACAAGTATTTTACCAGAAGGATCACACGAAATAAAAGTTCGTGCCAAAGACTCGGTGGGAAATTATAGTGCAGTCGGAAGTCATATCGTTGTAATTGACACAACTGCTCCCAGTGTACCGTTTCCTACAAGTAGCACACCTACTCAAAGTAATTCACCAACATGGACTTGGAATAAAATTGCGGATGCTATTGAATATGATGTAACTTTAAACGGAATTGTAATTGGAACTCAGACATCCAATTCATATTCTGCTTCTAATTTACCAAATGGTATACATGAAATACGTGTACGAGCAAAAGATTCAGTTGGTAATTATAGTTCATACGGAGTTCATTTGGTAACAATAGATAATATTGCTCCTAAAATTCCAAATCCTGTTTCAAATACTCCTACGAATAATACGACTCCAACATGGACATGGCAATCTGTTGTGGATGTTGTGGAATATGAAGTTGTATTAAATTCTATATCACAAGGTACTCAAACAGAGAATTCATTTACTTCAATTATTTTGCCAGAAGGAACTCATACATTACAAGTTCGTGCAAAAGACAATGTAGGAAATTGGAGTTTATATGGATCGTGTGTAATTAAGATAGATGCAACTGCTCCGAATATTCCAACACCAAGCACAATTACGCCTACCAACGATAATACACCAACATGGAATTGGATTTCAGATGATGATACAAATCAATACGAAATTTTATTAAATGGTGATTTGCAATCAACTCAAACAAGTACAAGTTTTACATCTGGCCAATTGCAAGACGGATCACATGAAATTAAAGTTCGTGCCAAAGATGATGTGGGCAATTATTCGGATTACGGAATTCATGTTGTTGTAATTGATACAACTCCTCCTGATATTCCAACTCCGAGTGCAACGACACCTACCAACAACAATTCACCAATATGGACATGGTCTGATGTATCAGACGCAGTTGAATATGAAATTACAATTGATAATGTGCTAATCGGAACACAAACATCATCAAGTTATTCTGCGACTAATTTGAATGATGGATCACATGAAATTAAAGTTCGTGCTAAAGATTCAGTTGGAAATTATTCTAATTACGGTAAGCATATTATTGTTGTTGATTTAAAATCTCCAAATGTTCCGATTCCTACTGCATTTACTCCAACAAACAATTCTACAATAACATGGACTTGGTCAAATAACAATGATGCAACTGAATATGAAGTAATACTTGATAATGTATCTCTTGGATCACAAACAGAAAACACATTTACGGCTTCTTCATTAGCAGAAGGTGAGCATAATATAAAAGTTCGTTCAAAAGACGCAGTTGGTAATTTAAGTGGATATGGAATTCATACCGTACTAGTAGATACTACACCACCCGATATTCCAATGCCAAGTTCACCAACTCCTACGAACGATCAAACTCCAACCTGGTCATGGCAACACGAACAAGGAATTGCGAGTTATGAAGTTACACTTAATAATATAATTATTGGAACGCAGACATCAAATTATTTTACTTCATCTAACTTACTTGAAAGTGGAATACATGAACTAAAAGTAAAAGCAATTGATTTCGCAGGAAACGAGTCATTGCACGGAACTCATATTGTAACAATTGATACATCACCTCCAATTGTACCTTCACCGTCCACACTTACACCAACAAGCAATGTAAATCCTGAATGGACTTGGAGTGTAAATTCGGATGTGGTGTTGTACGAGGTAATACTTGATAATATTGTAAAGGGTATTCAAACCAACACAAACTTTGTTGCAAATAATTTGTCGGACGGAACACATGAAATAAAAGTTCGTGCGAAAGATTCAGTTGGAAACTGGAGTGAATTTGGAACTCACAATGTAAATATTGATTCAACACCTCCAAGCATTCCTAAACCTTATTCAGAAAGTCCAACTGCAAATGAAAATCCAACGTGGACTTGGCAAAGTATAGTTGATGCAACTGAATACGAAATAACACTTGATAATGTATTTGTTCAACATCAAACTGAAAACATTTTTAATGTATCGTCTAATTTATCTGAGGGTAGTCACATAATTAAAGTAAGATCAAAGGATGCACTTGGAAATTATAGTGAATACGGAACTCATACGATTGTAATTGATACAACTGCACCTAATGTTCCAATTCCAAGCACATACACACCAACTAATAACAATCGTCCTACATGGACTTGGTCAGATGTACATGATGCAGTTGACTATGAAATTACAATAGATGGAGTGGTGGTAAGTAATCAGTCTTCAACTTCATATACATCTTCCCTGCTTCAAGACGGATCACATGAAATAAATGTTCGTGGAAAGGATAATGTGGGTAATTGGTCGTTACAAGGAAGTCATGTTGTGTGGATTGATACATTTGCTCCGAGTGTCCCACAACCAAATACGCACTCACCTACAAAAAATAATACACCAACATGGACATGGTCGGTTGATGGTGATGTAGTTTTGTATGAAGTGATGCTTGATAATGTGGTACAAGGAACACAAACAAATACATTATTTGTATCTCCTAAAGTATTATCAGATGGAAATCATGTTTTAAAAGTAAGAGCAAAAGATTCAGTTGGAAACTGGAGTGACTTTGGTTCGGATGTTGTTATAATCGATACTACCCCACCTGCTTTACCATATCCAACTACAACAACTCCTACAAAAAATAATATTCCGACTTGGACTTGGTTAAAAGATAATGCTTCTGATACATATGAAGTTACACTTAATAACATCATACAGGGAACTCAGTCTGAAATATCATTTACTCCGAGTTTGTCACTCAGTGATGGATTGAATGTAATTCAAGTTCGTTCAATCGACGAAGTAGGTAATTATTCTAATTACGGAATTGGTGTGGTTTTAATTGACACCACACCTCCAAGTATACCTGTTCCTATTACACAAACACCAACTGCAAATAATAAACCCACATGGAGTTGGCAATCGGTGGTTGATGCAGTTTTTTATGAAGTAACATTAAATGATGTTTTAATTGGAACACAAACATCAACAACATTTACATCCCCACCATCATTGGCAGACGGTACATCCGAGTTGAAGGTAAGAGCAAAAGATGAAGTAGGAAATTATTCACAATACGGAAATCATGTAGTTTTAATTGATACCACACCACCCAATATTCCAAATCCAAGTACAAATACACCCACCAACAATAATTTACCTACGTGGAACTGGGAATCAATACAAGATGCAGTTGAGTACGAAATAACATTAGATAACGTATTTCATGGTTCTCAGAGTACCACTTCGTTTACATCTTCTAAATTAATTGACGGACTTCATACTATAAAAGTTCGTGCCAAAGATTCCGTGGGAAATACAAGTGATTATGGAACTCATACAATTTTAATTGATACTACTGCACCTGAAGTTCCTATTCCACATTCTGCAACACCTACTGCAAGTACAATAATAACTTGGTCGTGGCAAGATACATCAGATGCAGTTATGTACGAAGTAATTTTAAACGACATTGTACAGGGAACACAAATTGATAATTTATTCACACCTTCTGTTGATTTAAATGAAGGAGAAAATATAATAAAAATAAGAGCAAAAGACTCAGTTGGTAACTGGAGTGATTACGGAATTCATCGTGTTGTTGTTGACACTACACCACCCAATAAACCAAATCCATATACTATGACTCCTACGTCCGATGATACACCAACATGGACTTGGTTGTCTTCGTCTGATTCTGTAGAGTATGATATATTGCTAGATAATAATTTCGTTGGAACACAACCAAGCACAGAATATACACCACCAAACAATCTGTCAGATGGAAATCACGAAATTAAAATTCGGGCCAAAGATTCCGTTGGAAATTATAGTGAGTATGGAAGTCATATCGTTGTAATTGATACAACTGCACCTAATATTCCAGTTCCGTCAACTATTTCTCCTACGAATGACAAAACACCCACGTGGATTTGGAATAGTGTTTCTGATGCAGTTGATTATGAAATTACACTTGATAATGTAGTTCAGGGTATACTTGTTCAATTGTCACAGAATACAATTTCATTTACATCTCCTGAATTGCTAGACGGAATACATGAACTGAAGGTGAGATCACGTGATTCCGTTGGAAACTATTCAGATTATGGAACTGCGATTGTAATAATTGATACCACATCTCCCGAAACTCCGATTCCTTACTCTGATTCACCTACTCAAAATACACGACCAAGGTGGATATGGGCTAAAATTACAGATGCAGTTGTGTATGAGGTTACTCTTAATAATGTTATTATTGATACAATTACATCAACTGAATTTACACCAAACTACGATCTATCTGACGGAACTCATGTGTTGAAGGTAAGAGCAGTTGACAATGCAGGTAATTATAGTTCCTATGGATCAAGTACAATACTTGTATTAGCACCCACACCTACACCTACACCTACACCCACAACATCTCCATCTCCAACTCCTACTTTAACAAAAACTGCATTAGCATCTTGTTGTGGGGATATGTCGCAAACATCTGATGTAGTAAATGGTCAAATTGTAGATAAAAATGCAGTAAGTGGAAGTGCAAGCATAGACGGAACTTTATGTTGGAACACACTTTCCGGTACTTCATTGCCTCAAAGTTTTCTGTGTCCATTTGAAGTTGCTGACTTTAGTCAAGGTGGATTGAGTATCACAATTTCTGCTC
>Ga0181402_1000165_pt1 | contig 23638 bp, 26 predicted proteins | sample 25SPOviralmetaG_FD_130131 | JGI IMG/M metagenome (GOLD analysis project Ga0181402, IMG submission 130131) | Marine viral communities from the oligotrophic San Pedro Time Series (SPOT) site, San Pedro Channel, CA, USA - 25 SPOT_SRF_2011-08-17 | ecosystem: Environmental > Aquatic > Marine > Strait...
GATGTTTAACTCTTCGACATTTCTCACATAGATTAGTAACATATACGGTCTCTTTTTCACATAAACGGCACTCAAACATTATATATTAATTACTAATATTTTAAATTTCAATATTCTTGAAAAGTGGTAGTCATTCCAACACTTTCGTATATCCGTTATACCAAAATGTGGAAATGAATACCACTCCATTTTAATCCTAAAATGTAGAACTCAAAAATTTAATATAACTTAATATTATATGGAAACCGAAATGAAAATTATAGATAAGATCTTAAACTTATTAAATAAAATTAAATGTAAGATGTCCTGCTGTTGTCGATCATCTTGTTCTTTGGAACCTGAAAATCAAGAAAATATCGTGGAATTATAATCTAAATAAATTATATATGAGTAATTTTGATGATCTCACAATTCTTCCAGTAAAACCCCCTATGAATCGAAAATCGATACAACATCATCCCAACCTCCCTGACGTCAATACAGGAGCATGTGTTCTGGATATTGCTTCTCCGAAACAAGGTAAATCGACTCGAATATGTAACCTACTTCAAAATCCAGCATTTTATCAAGATTGTTTCGACGCAGTATACATTTTCTCATCAACTATGACAAATGGGGACGATACGTGTCGTTTTTTATGTGAAGAGTTTAAAGAAACTATTTATCCTGAATACGATGAAAAAGTTCTTCAACAAATAATAAATTTTCAAGATTCGATCCCAAAAGAACAAAGACCTAATATCGCCATTATTTTCGATGATTTTATCGCATTCCAAAATTTAAAAAAAAATTCACTGGCATTTAGACTGGCGTCATCTTATAGACATCATAATATTAAACTCCTTTATTATTCCACACAGTTATATAAGGCGGTTCCAAATATAGTTCGTCAGTCGATTAATTATGCCATAATTTCACAAAATGCCAATAATCGTGAGGTGACCAAAATGGCAGAAGAATTAGGTGCCCGATATGGTGACGAAAAAAAGTTTAAGGAGTTACTTTATAACGCCACTGGATCGACTCCTTATTCTTTTTTATATTTAAAACTTTACGATCGTCCTGCCACTGCTTACAAAAACTTTTCAGAATTGTTATACGAAGCACCTTTAGTTCTGTCTAATGCCTCTGGATTCCAAGGTGAGGAACTACCTGAGGGTGATTGTGGATGTGACGAAGAAGAATATTAAGCATTTTTTTACTTTTAAAAATAGAAAAAAATAGAAATTTTGAGAATAAATGTTAAAATAACTTTTATGAAAATAATTATCTAAGTAAAATATATAAAATGGATAACGAGGAATTACCAGTAATGAGAATGAAACCTAAGACACAGGATGAAATATTAGACGATCTAAAAATCATAGATGCCAATGAGTTAAAAAAAGAGGCACCTCCACAAATTCCAGAAGACCTTCATCAAGACCCTTTCGTGAAACCAATTAAACCAACACGCAGTAAGAAACCAATATCAGAAAAACAAAAAGAACATTTATCACGTGCCAGAGAAAAGGCAAACGCCATGAAACAGGCAAAATTAAACAAATCACAAACGAAAATAGTTGAAAAAGTGGCGGATCCCAAAATTCCAGAAGATATGGACGAAAAAGAATTCGAAAAATGGTTAAAAAATTATGATAAATTTACAGCACTAATGGAAAAAATTAAACACGCCGAAGAAGAAAAAAGAGCAAAACAAATGGCAAAAGAACAAGAAATCGAAGACAGATTAAGAGCAAAAATAGAAAGAGAATATTCAGAAAAATTATCTAATAATAATATTAAACAGAATGTAAAAATCGAAACTGCTACGATTGTGACTCCTCCTGATCCCTACGCCAGTTATTTTGATGAATATTAATACTTTAATTTTTAATTATTTTTTTATTTCTTCCATTACATTATAAATATAATGGACGAAACATACGCCTCAAATGTTGATAATCTTAATGAACGTCTTAGAGAATACAAACAATCTCAAATCAATAAAGCATCTTCCCTTAATGAATCTGCTCAGGAAAAGTTTAATAAACAATTATCAGAATATCAAGATAAATGGAAAGCAATTCAAGACGCAGGACAAGACGAAATGGGAGCATTAATGGGAATTAAAGGTGCCTACTCCGCAGGAAAAAAGGTTTATGATGTTTACAAAAAATACAAAGGAAAAAAAGCGCCTGGAGACGATGACAACGAAGAAGAAGAAGGACAAGAAGGAGACCCACAAGCAGATAAATTAGACGAAAGTAACGAATCAGCACCTTTGACAGATGAAGATCGGGCGGCATTACGAGACCCCCTTAAAGAAAGTAGAGCGCTACGAGAATCAACTCAAGCGCGAATGAATTCAAGATTAAAAGAATTGGGTTTCGGAGACGATGATTCTGTAGAACCTTTAAGACCTGGAAATCCAAGTGGCACCGCCGATGCTTCCGAACCAGATATAGTTCAAGGGACTTCAGATGTCGATCACGATGCCATGACATCCGCATTTCAACAGGAACCCACTGAAGAATCTGCCTTCGGAGATTTATCCAATATACCTGAGGAAGGGACTTTAAGAAATTTAGAATTCAGACTTTCCGCACAAAGAGCAACGCAAAACGGCGGTAATATTAACCGAGGTGGAAATAAGGCATCTGATGTCATGGACGCTCAAAGCGAAGATAAACCTTTAGGGCAATCTGACGCAGGACAACCCGCCTCAGGTCAAGGAACCGAAGGAAGTAATTCGAGACCTACTACGCAAACTGAATCATCTTACGATCCTAAGGGCGCTCAAGCGGAACAATCACAATCAACTCAATTAAGTCAAGATAAACCATCAGGAACAGACCCTGCTAAAGTAAATAAAGACCCATTAAACGTCGAAGAAGACCTGGCACCAGAAGAAGAGGAGGCGGGCGGATTTTTAGGTGACTTAGGTGTGACAGAAGCGGCAACAGCGGCGATCCCTTTTGTTGGAGAAGCAACGGCATTAATCGGCGGATTTGTGGCAATTGGTGAAGGGATTTATCATCTTTTTCATCCACCTCACAAAAAACTCCCACCGACACCCGTTTCCTCTTCTATGATCCCACAAAGTGTGGCGCAGAAATACGCCTCCGCCTTACCATCTTTTGATAGTAGTTCCGATAATATGCCATCGGATTCCGTATTTTAAAACTGGTAGTCTTTTCCACAGTTGGTATAACGGATATACGAAAGTGTTGAAATAACTACCACTTTTATTTTTTCTACATTATAGTAATTTTTTAAAATAATGTTTAATTTAAAAAATTATTTTCTAATTAAAGAATATAAAAAATGTTTAAATCTAATCCTCAAGGCGCTTACGTTCCCTCTATCTCTCAATCAATCAGACCAGACGTTGTCTCTGATGTTAAACCAGAAGATCAAATTCGACTCTTAGTCCCTTCCTTTCTTGGTTTCGTGGATCCCAGAGAAAGTTTTTTAAGATTTAATTTAAAAATGACAGGTGTAGGAAGAATTATACCTGATAAAAATGCGGGCGCACATGCTCTCATCCGTAATCTTCTCATTCGTGACGGTTCTAATTCTGCCACCTTAGTTTCAGAAGAAGATTATAACGCTTCAGTTGGTATGCTTAACCCATTCACCCAACAGAGTTCAGTATATAATAAACACAATCTTTTCGAAGGTGTTGTCGAGAACGTTAATGAAGACGGCGCCAATCCAACAAATCTTTATTATGGAACTCCACCAACTCTTAACGGTTCTGATGAAGATAACGTCGTCGGAGGTTCCGAACAATTAGAAGTAAATATTCAACTTCCTTTAAGAACTAAATTTATGGGTGGTAAAATCCTCCCAGTAGGTCTTTTAGGAGGTTTGAGATTTCAGTTAGACACTGAGAATCCTCTTCGTGCTTTACAGTATGTCGAAACTACTGGACTTTGTGAATCAAGCAGAGTCGATGAATTTGGGATCGACATCCCTGCCGCTCAATTAACAGCGGGGACAGGTGGTAACGGTTTCGGCGCAGGTGACCAAAAAAGAAACGACGGAGATTCTAAAGACGGTGCCTATTCCGTAAAACTTGCTGTCGATACTAATGATAATCAGAAAAATAATCCTTTTGGAATTGGTGATGTTTTATTTATTGAAAAAACCGCTGGTGCCGATATTGGTCAGGGAGAAGAATTGGGGGTTATTGATGGTTTCTTTATTGACGGAACCGACCTTGGTGTTCAGTATGTTCCCCAACGTGCCGAAGGCACTGGTCTTACTCACGCCTACGCCGCAGCGGATACTCCCAAAGTATATGTCAAACCTTCACAAAGATCCCTCGCACAGACAGGCGTAATTATGAAGGGAGATGGTGCCGTCGGGGAAGGGGGCGGATCTGGAAATTATCCAGCGCCATCATATACAATGAGTGACGTTGAAATGGTTGTTCTTAAGGTTGAACCTCCCCAGAGTTATGCCGAAGCGTTAACCCGACGTGCCACCTCAGCGGAAGGAATTGCCATGGATTATGATACATACACTTTATATAGACATAATCAATCCAATAAAACAGGTTTAACAACTTGCTTAATCCCTGCTCAACAGAGTAGAGCGCTCTCGTGTCTTTCTCAACCTCTCGCAGTTAATAACTTTAGAGATGTCGCATTAAGTTCCCTTGTAGGTGAACCAGACAACGCCAGAAATTATCAATTTGTTTTCGGAACTCATATGATCCCTAATAGAGTTGTAGAATTATCAAGATATTCCCAACAGATAGGAACAGGATTAGGCAGAGAGTTTAGAAGTGATGCTCTTCACTTATCAGAATTACAGAAATCAATCCAGAATATTGGGGAACCAGTAAGAAATTTACATAAGATCCATGAACATTTCGTCATCGGTCGTGCTTTTACAAGATATGGACAGGTATTTAATTTAAAGGATAATTCATTATCTCTTAGAGTCGATTACGAAAGCACAGCAGGACAGGACAAATTATTTAATAATTATATTTTCCATAAACGTAGATTAGTAATTAATAAAGATGGAGTTTCAGTTTTAGTTTAAAATAATTTAAAATAAATTTATTATTTTTTTATATTAGTTAATAATATAAATGAATATCGCTCAAGTTGAAAAAGTTCAGATCTCACCTAACAACCAACCTTCAAACAACACCTACTCTTTTAAGGGTGGGAATCCTATTATAACCATTCAAATTGCCGCCTCTAATAAATTACTTAAAGCGTCTTCCGTCCGTCTTAACGGAAAACTTCGAGTTCAGACCGCTGGTGAAGTTTTACCAGATAACCAAAGCGCCAAGGGCGGAGGTCTTACTAACATCCAATTAAACGATAAAGTCGGAATTTCAGGAATGATCCAGAATATAGTATTAAGTTCCGAACAAACTGGTCAGACATTAGAATCAATCAGACAGTATGGTAGATTAGTCGCCTCTCTTGTTCCTTCAGTAAATTCTCAGGAAACCTTTATGAATGAACACGGACTTACTTCTGTCGCTTTAGGAATCGACGCTCCCTCAAGTCTTTTAGTAAATAATGAAGTTTCTTTCTCAGTTCCTATCTATGCTGGCATGCTCCAATCTGGGGTCAGTATACCTTTAGGAACTAATGGAGTTAGGGGTCTCAATATCCAAATCGAACTCGCCGCCGACCAGATGGCATTAAGTGGCGCCAATGCTGCTGATGGGTTAGGCGCTTCCTACCAAATTTCAGACGTAACCCTCACCGCCGATCTTTTGGTGCCTGATGCCGCTGGACAACAACAATTAAGCGTCCCTGGAACTGGTGCCTTTTCTTATAACAGTTTTAATTCCCTTTACAGTGTTATTAATTCAAGTGATTCAACTCAACAGTATAATCTCGCCAATTCAAATGTTTTATCTGTTATTCATAATTTCCTCCCAGTTCCTCATGCCAATAATTACAATAACGATAGTTTCGAAACTAATATGTTACAGAATAAGATCGCTGGTGGTGCTTATGGAGAGAAAGTTGTTCTCGATAAAGTTTCCTTCACTCGTGGTGGTGTAAAACTCGCCTTAGATTACGAATTAGATTCAGAAACTTCCTCTTCTGAATCAAGACCCGAAGTGGGGGTTTTATCCAATTTCCTTAATGCCTTCCGACCTCTTCATAATTTATTCACAATGACAAATAATAATCAAGGAATTGGATTTGGTGGAAACCAACTTTCAGTATATTCAAGAGAACCACAAAAACTCACCGCAGTTGATAAAGGTTCAAGAAATTTCGGAATAGGAATTGCCTGTGATAATGTTAGTCGGGTTGGTGTTTCATTTAGAGGACAAAATTACGCCACCAGGATCCAGTCTTCTCTCAATACTCAGAACGCCGTAAATACTAACCCAGTTGGAGTCAGTCCAAACGCCATATATACTTATGTTCTTGCTCAAAACACTCTCCAATATTCTCCAAGTGGAATAATGGTTGTCAATTAAAGTTTAAGATATTTTTTTTAGTTTAAAAATAATAAAATAAATTTATTATTTTTTTATATTAGTTAATAATATAAATGAATAGTAACGCATCTCAACTCCCAGACGCTTTCAAAATTGCTCCTTCAAAATCGATCCAATCTTTAGAAATTAGGACAGAACAGTTAGATCCTATTACCTCCACAAATAATGAAGTGGTGTTTCAACTACCCATGAATGGGATCCTTGATGGCGGTTCCTTTGTTCAACTTGCTGTCGAGTGTAATAACGCTGGATTTTTCCCTATTAATACTGGTATTCATTCTCTTATCGATAGTTGTGAATTACAGGTCGGAACTAAAGTTATTATGTCTAATCAAAAATACGCACACAGACAGACCGCCATAAGACAACTTGACTCACCTGAGCATCGTGCCTACGTCGACATGATTAAATCAGGTGCCTGTGGTGATAGATGGGCGGAGACTTCTGCTGGAAAAATTTCGTATCAAGATTTAGTTTATAACGGTGCCTTAACTACTGCCAGTATTCCAGGATTTATTAAACCCACTACTGACGCCTCAACAACTCCAGTTTTTTCAGTTCCTTTAAGTAGTCTTTTCCCTGCCATGATTTTAAGACAGTTGCCTTTATTTGCCATGAAAGAACAAGTATATATAAGACTTCGATTTAACAGACAACCAAATGGAACCAAGAATAAAATCTGTTGTTTCCCAAACGCTTACGCTGGTGACACTAGCGCCGTTCCTTCTTTAACAAATATTAAATTTATGTCAGATCATTTATTCTATAATGACGACACTATGAATCAGACCGCCGCACGAATCGCCAGTGAAAATGGTATGGTGGAATTATATGAAGATTTAATTTTAACTGAAGTCCAGACTTCAGCAGTCACCAACCCTGGTGGCGGAGTTGTAACCCAACAGAGAGTCGAAAATGAAATCGCTGTCGCGGGTCGTGTTGTTAGAAGTCTTCTTATCGCAGACCAAAAGACAACCCCTGGGGACAATGCTGGGGCGGATTGGTGTGGAGAATATGTTTCTTCCGAAGGTAGAGTTCCAGACGAATTAAATTTCAGAGTTAATGATTCAAGAGTTTTCGATCGTAACCTCCAAGAGGCACCACAGAAATATAATGAGTTAAGATATGCCATGGGAAGACCTTTAAGAGTTCCCACCACCCTTTATTCTTTCGATTGTGATACCGATAAAAGTCAATCAACAAGACCAGTTAATCAAAGTTTAATATCTGAAAATGTTGTCTTAGAAGGTCACGCCAATATTGAGAACGCCAGATCTACTCAGCATTATACAGGATTAGACCTCTCAACAACTGGCGTGAACATGCTTGGGGCAGGAACCCAGATTGGAGTCAAACCGATACAGATCACAAAAACTTATAATCGTGTGACAGGAGATAATCAGGCACGAACTATGAGAGTCTGGGCGCAGGTTGAAAGAACTATGAAGATACAAAACGGAACCATTGAAGTTTCCGCCTAATTCAATTTCTTTTTTTTTATTGGTAGTTTTTCCAACAGTTTGGTATAACGGATATACGAAAGTGTTGGAATGACTACCACTTTTTTTGTAGATTAAATGTTTATAATAAAATATAATCTTATTATAAAGATATGACGGAATATATAAAAAATATTATAGTAGAATGTAATAGAACAAGATCTAAAGTTAACGTCAATGGGATACCTGAAAACCAGGACGAATTTAAAAATCGTTGGACGAATAATGTTTCTACAACTGGGATCTCAGTCGATATAGGGGACACCATTCAACTTGAGGCAGGATGTATCAATTCGAAAGGCGCCAATCAAGATGTTATAGAATTTATCGGAGAAAATGAAAATAATATTCTCGACAATAAAGCAGAATTGGAATTGGGTTTTTATGTTAATCATTGTGGAAGAAATACGGCAGTTCTTCCACTACAAAATCAATTATGTTTCCCAAAAGATAGAAGCGGATCTACCTACACAACTTTTAATAATGTTTTACAAAGAGATATAGGCGGATTCCCTCGTGGAATTTCTAACCCTGAGACCTCTTCTGATTATTCCAAAATGTCACCATTTGTCGATATTATTACGATGTATAATTTAACATCTGAAGGAAACTATTATGAGGCGGGGAAATATTATCTCGCCAAAGGAAATGGGGACATTTCTCCTCCCGCCAACACACCCTTTTCAACAGGTGAAAATATTATTATCCAAGTAATATCGACTAAATCGGCGTCAGGCGGTGACATTGGAATTATTGATCAATATAAATATATTAATGAAGGTGTGAATATTGGTTCTTATGAAAACACAGGGGCGGAAGTCAATAAATTCACGGACGTCCCCGCCACTTTTGAATTTTCTATCGAATGTGACCGAGCAGGAAATGTTTTACATGATCCAAGATTAACGCCTGGGTCGGGTGGGTCTGCCCCAGTAGTGGCACAAGCGGAATTAACAATTAAAGGCAGTATTACACCAGATTTTTATATGAAAACTTTTAAACCTCCTGACAATTCAAGATATTATTTTCTGGATCCAGATTACACAGGAGTTGATTATGTTAATTGGAGTGATACCGACGATCATAAACAAATCGACGAAGTTGTTAAATTAAGATCTAATAAAGTTATTTTAGAAGTTCCAATTGGTTATAATACGCCCGATAATGTCTCAAAAGTTTTAACGGATATTTTACACGAACCAACCCAAGTCGAGAAAACAACACCTCTTCCCTTTAGTTCTTTTGAAACATATAAATCAACCGCCCATGATTATAACAATTATGGAGGTGTAACTAAAAATTTACCTTCCATTGTATCCACACCAACTTATCAACCAACTCCCGCCAATGGAAATCCAAACGCCAATAAACAAAATCAAAACCCCGCCACATCCTATGAGACATATAGACCAGACCCAAATATAGTTCCAACCCCTTCTCCCGATCCGCCAGCAGACCTTCAAGAGTGTATGACCCGCAGATCCTATTATTCTTGTATTGCTTATAAAGATCCAGAACGTTTCGAAGGTTTACAATTCTTTAGGAATTTCACCTATAGAACCGATAATAACGACCCAGATAACGATATAAATACAGGTATTAATCCAATTCAAGTGGTCACACCTTTTGGAAATCAGACTGTAGGACAATTAGGGAACAGAGTATGTTGTTTAAATAATCTTCCAACATCTGGGGGACAGACTGGAAATATTTATTGTAAATTTCCCAGAGGAACTTTAATACTTACAAATATGTATTATACTCAAGAGAATATCACCGATATCGCCAACGGTTTTAGAAAAAATGAAAAATATTTAAATGGATTTAATAAACAAGAATCTTTCGGAAGTAAAGATTATGAACAATATTCGGGATGCTTCTTGGATTTTGGTATGTATGATGACCAGACTTCTTATGAAGGAGAAAATTTCTTTTTTGGTTCTCGAGCAGATTATGATCAAAACGGAGGAAACTGGCATATAGGAACCCAGACTTTTTCTCCTGCCATTGAAAGTGCCTCCCCTGATATAAAATACCCTTGTTTTGATATACAAAGAGACGGAAGTCGAAACACTGGAAAACAATTAGGAGGGTTATGGGTTCAAAGTTATTGGAGAGATGATTTTTTAACACAGAATATTAATGGAGTAACTAAACCAACTGATGGAATTGAATATCAAGAATTTTTAAACAGTCTGACAATAGGGCAGAATTACGACGGTAATTTTGATCTGCCAGACGAAAATAACGCCAATTCTGGTTTTTCAATGTTAAAAAATAATAGTGGAGAAAATACTTACGAAGAGATGATAGCATGGGCGCAGGAATATAATGTCGCTTGTATTCCTGTTTATAATACACGTCCAGGAAATACCTTTAATAATGGGAAACCTTATATCGCTTTTGTTTCTGCCGTGAATACAGATTCACCTCAAGAGGTTTTCGGAAACGATTACGATTATAATTTAGGAGTTCCACAGGATGCCATTTGGGATTTTTATAAAACAATTGATGAGCAGACTTGGTTTTTATCAAAATTCAATATTCAATATGGTTTCCCAATTGGTTTCGATAATTCATTCACCAGAAATGATGCTGTTTTATTTACCAATTTACAAGAAACACGAGAATTGGATCCAGGTGTGGCATTGAATTATGCTCAATGTGGGATGATCGGCGCCGTTAATCCTGGTTTCAAATACGATCCAATCGCTGGACGTTTTGAAATTTCTGGACTTAATAGTGGTATGACGATTGGTAACGGAAATCTCCAACAACCACCAGAAGAATTAGAGGCGTCAGACGACCCTGAGCAGTTATGTTATAACGTTGGGTCTATTGGAAATATTCAACCATATTTTAATCCTGCCAAATACACAGATAGTTCTCAAAATAATTTATTTCCTTACGCCAAAGATGGTTATTTCCCTGCTTTAGATATGAGACAGAAATCATCATCTATTATACAAAGTCAATCAGGTGTAAGTATTTTAAATATTACGTTATTTTTCTCATTTGATCCAAATAGCGCCGACGATGGGATTCCATTAAATTTTCCGTCACTCGCCCAAGAATATTATACAGATTGTTTATTTGATAAAATGGGATTTACTGTGACACAATTATTACCTAATATTGGTTCCTCTCAAAGTTTTTTCACGAATAATCTTGAATTTCGGGGGACTTCGGGGAATTATGCCTCCGCTTACCAAAATTCAAAACCTATGACAACAGGTCAATATATCTCATCAGCAGAAATTCAGGCGTCGACTGTTAATTCGATCGATATGCCTAATTATGATTTAGGAATTAATTTTTTCCGCTCTGCTCGACCAGACGTTGATCCAGCATCTATCACAGCATTTTCAATTCCTAAACAATTGAGTTACCCTTATTTATGTATCTATTCAGATATCGCCACGGCAGGTGCTGACACGACTTATTATGGAGGTGTGGATTCTCATTCAAAAATCCCATGTATGGCATTTATGACGAGAAATTATAATAATAAAAATTTTTTTTATGCGCTTGAATCCACTTTTAATTATACAGTAACGAGACCATTTGTTATAACAGATATAACAACAGATATAAGACTTCCAGATGGGAAACGTCCAAGATTAGATTCCCAGTCCGCTGTCATCTATAAGATACAAAAATCAGGAGTATTACCAGGGGTAAGTCAGACTCAAATAAAATCTAAGTTAAATATAAATGAACGAAGAAAAGATATTGAGAGAAGAAGAGAAGTTATACGAAAAACTTCTGGGGAAAATTGAAGATAGATCATCGCCTGAATATAAAAGACTTTATAGAAAATTGTATTATTGTCGACATAGAAAGGACATTAAGGAATATCAAAAAAAATATTATAGAAATATGAAAAAAAAACATGATTATCCTCCACCTACTAACGGTGTTAAATATGCTGAAGAATTTAAGATCATATATAAACCTATTACTCTTGTATTTGAATAGGCATTATTCTTATATAATGTTCTTTAAGTCCTTTCTTTTATGCTTCTTTTATGTTATATAATAAAATAGACTTAAAAGTGGCGTAAAATTATAATTTTATTCTTCTTTTAAGTGCTTTTATTGAATAAAAGAATAAAAGTAGAATAAAAGTAATAGAATTTAATAAGAAAGTATTTAAAAAATAAAATATATACTATATATTAATATAATGAAGACTTTTTTTCAAAGTTTAGACAAAAACGAACAATGGGATCTCGAAATGAGGACTCTATATATCACACAAAATTTAATCGATACAGGAGAAATAATATCTAAATCTTCGTGTTATTATCCTCGATTAAAGGAAACAAATAAAAGAGGTAGAGTGGCATTTATTGAATTGTATAAAAGAATTAAGGAAACATATAATCAAAAACTTAACATGAAAGATTTTGAATTATTTATCTGTAAAAATAAAGATTGGAAAATTCACGAACAACCCACAGACCGACACGGATATTTAAATATAGAATATATATTAGAAACTGAAATCGGATCATTTGAAGATTATTTAATTAAATTTGAATACTTATCAACGTCAAATATGCCGTCAATAACTATTAATGAAAACGAGTTAGATAATGTTAACGCCATTAAAAATGTCTGTAACAATTTAGAAATGAAAAAAATTGAATATATAGAATTAATTAAATACTTTGTTGATCAATTGGAACAAGCATCGTCGCTGGTCGATAGTCCCTAAAGATTTTTAATCCTTTATATTTCTTTGAATTCCAATCAGGATTCTTGATCATATTAGAGACTGAATGTCGAGAAATACCAAATTCTTTTTTAATATCCTCCATTGTCATGAAGTATTTTTTTAATTCAATTTCATCGTCTGTGTATTTTTCAACACGATAATGGAAAAATGATTTATTCTGAGATCTTCCTAAGTGAGTCATTATTTATATATAATGTAGAGATATTTTTTTAAACCAATTTAACTAATTATTTAATTTAAGGAATTTAAGAATCTTTAAATTAAATTAATTTTATTTTTGCGGAAAATGATTTAAAAAAATATCTACATTATAATTATATAATGGAGAACAACCAAATCTCAATTAAAAAATCTAATAATAGTTTAATGTCGAATATCAAGATCCAAAAGTTTCAGGGATTCGATTTCTTTCACACTATTTGTGGGAAAGGGAAATGGGAAGAGAAAGGAAATACGTATGAAAGTCCTCAGCAGAAATGCTTCGATAAATCGAAATCAGGAGATATTCGTCTCTGTATTAAAAACGATAAGGGATCTTCTTATGGTTCCATGCCTTTTGAAGATTTAGAAAAGATTTATAAAGAAAATCATTTTTTATATGAAATTTTAACAGATAAAAGAAAATTTTATTTAGATATTGAATTTCCTTCTATTAGTGAGGAAGATAACGTCAATAAACTTACATTAATTTTTAAATTAATTAAAAAGTGTTTCAATGATCTTGGGATCGAAACAAGTTACAAAAGAAAAAGAGATTTTTTCTCAAAGAACATCGGGACTGGAGAACAGGGAACGTTTAAGGATATTAAAAAATTTTCCGCTCATTTGGTTTTAAATAATAATTATTATTTCAAGAGTGTTTATGATATTAACAAATTTTCGAAATACATGAAACAGACTATTAATGAAAATGATGAATTTAAAGACCTAATTTACGAAACTGATCGATCCAGGGATTATGCCATCGATTTTGGAGTTTATACTAAAAATCGTCTTTTTAAACTTCCATATCAATCTAAACCTAATTCAAACAGAATTCAAAGACCAGCGCCGAAAACTACAGACTCTTTAGAATCTTGTTTAATTTCTTATAACAATAACGGAGAGTGTGTTGATGTAAGTAAGATCACTCTTAAGACTGAAGAGAAATCTTATTCAGTTACAAATAAAGCAGGTAAGATTATTGGAAAAAATATTTCAAATAATGTGGCGGAATTTTTGGAAGAATTTAAAGAATGTCTTCCAGATGAATGTCGTATTCCAGAAGGAGATCCCGATTCAGGTTCTTTGGAATATATTGTTAAATCGATTTATAATGGAATTAATGTGAGTTGGTCTTGTTTTTGTGCCGTTGGTATGGCGGTTAAACGTTCTTCAGGTGGAAATCGTTTTGATCTCTGGGTTGAATGGAGTGAAAAATCAGGGAAACCTCAATCAGTTTCCGAAATGATGTCACTTTGGGGGAGATTTAATGTCGATAAAGGTTACGGATTCTCAACTCTTCTTAATATGGGTAAATTGTGTAATCCAAAATTAATTCCTCAGGAACCTTATAAATATTTGTTTGATTTCCCACATATAAAAAATACAAATAAAGTTAATAAAAGATATTTGGATGTATCAGACTTTAATTTATCTAATTCTGAGATCTCTTATATTTGTTCTCCTATGGGAACTGGAAAAAGTTTTAATATTCACCAAATTCAAAAACAATATAAAAAAATTATTTATTTATCATCCAAGAGGGCATTTGCCACCGCCATGGGTCAGGAATTTAAAGAGGATGGTTTTAAAAATTATATTGATCTGACTATTAGTGAAAGATATGACGCTCAAAAATTAATTATTTCCCTTGAGAGTTTTCACCAGATAAACCCCGATAATATTGATTTATTAATAGTAGATGAATCCGAAAGTATACTCAATGTTATTGGATCACATACTCTTCAAGTTAAAGGAGAAGGATTAAACAATCTTTTAATTTTCGAAAAAGCGGTGAAAAACTCGAAAAAAGTTTTAGTTATGGACGCTTTCTTGTCTAAGAGATCTTTTAACGCCATTAACACTATGAGACCAAAATCCTCAACAAATTTAACGATAAATGAATGGAAACCACCTCAAAGAAACGCCATTGAATGTGATTCAAAATCTTCAATGTGGTTACAATTAAGTAAATGTTTAAGAGAAAAAGAAAGAGTCGTTATTGTTTCAGGATCTAAAAAATTCGCAGTTGAAATGGTTCATCATTGTATTTCACATCATTTATTAAAAGGAACAATCGATGACGATGGGATCGTGGATTCAGAAGAAATTAAATTATATCACTCAGGGAATCCTCTTGACTTATCATGTAAAGTTAATGAAGAATGGGAAAAATGTAAATTATTAGTTTATTCTCCTACTATTACTTGTGGAGTTTCATACGATAATAAAAACGCCCCATTTGATCGTCTTTTCGTGTATATGCCTAATAAATTTTCCGCCTGTTTTCGTGATGCCACACAGGCATTAAAAAGAGTAAGACATTTCACTAAAAACACTCTTTATTATTGTTTGAATACTATGGGAAATTATAATGACGATTCAAGTCCAGTTTATTTCGATAAAGTTAAAGAATTAATTTACACATATAAACCTCAGATCTTTACAGATGAAAAACATTATATTTCTTTACAAAATACAGAAAATGAAGAATATAAACCCTTAAAGAATTGGGTAAGTGAAACAAGGATTTATAATATTTTAGAATCAAATATTTCAGGAAGATGTATTAGACAAGTATGTCAAAAATATTTCGAGATCGAGAATATTATTATTACAACAAAACAATTAAAACCACCAGAATTTAGAATGCCAGAATATGAAGATAAACAGAGTTACTCGTGGAAAGAAGTCAAAGGATTCAAGAACAAATATAATATATTTGAAGTAGAACAAAAATTGGAAAGTAATGAACGTTTAACAAAGGAAGAATATTGGTTTAAGATTTTCCATGGATTTAATGAAACCCTTAAAGAAGGTATTTCAGATCATACAAAATCTTTATATTGGAAACATTATTTCCAGGAATCGAAAGATCGATCCAAATATTATTCAACAATTAAATTAAACAAATTAATAAAACAAAATGGGATCGATAATCTTTATGAAAAATCAGACAGTAAAAAAATATTAGAATTAAACAATTTCTATGACGAAAGATATTCACATTTTTATAAAATGATAAATACAATTGGAATGATTAATGAAGATAAATCTTTGAATTATGGAAAAGAATTTATGAAAGAAGATCTCAGTCCACTTCTTAAAGATTATGAAAAATTAAGATTAAATAAAGGATTAAAAGCATTTAATCAACTTCTTAAAACTGAGAATATTAGAGAATGGAACAAAGATCCAGAAGACAAGGGAAAGGATGAATCAGACGACGTTATGGACGAAGATAAAATGTATATTATGTTTAAACATCTTGCTGAAGATCTTTTAGGATTAAAAGCGGGAAGAATTAAACAAAAAAAGAAAAGAGTTACAATTGACGGAGTTAAAAAACAAAAGTTTTTCGGAGTTTTTAAATTATTTCCAAAACAAGATATTATCACAGAAGTTAATCAAAAAACAAAAAAAGTCGAAATTATTTCAACCACTCTTCTCCATGTTTTAGATATTACTCACGAAGATTTCTTAGAAGAGTCTAAACCTTTTGAATTTGAGATCGACAGTGGTGTTTCTTCTTCTGAAGAATTGATCTCCAAAAATCACGAAAATCAAATCACAAATTATTTTATTTAAAATGGTAGTTATTTCAACAATTTCGTATATCCGTTATACCAAATTGTTGTTTTGAATACCAGTCTAATATAATGTAAATGGATCAATATTAAATTTTTTATTTTGTCGATATTTACTATTTTTAATTTTACTCTTATTAATCCCCACAAAAATATTTTTGGGATTAATAGGTTTCTTCTCATTTTCTTTCTTCTCCATTAATTTTTTATTTAAAGCGTCGGCGCCCTTACCTTTTGTTATATGTAACAATTCCAATTCATTAGAAACGTTAAAAATTTCTTTATCCATATTATAAAATATAATTATATTTTTTTTTATATTTAATAATAATATAAATGTCGTTATTAAGCACTTCGTCCACAACTCAACAAAAAGCGTTCTTATACGAAAATCATTATCCACAACCAATCATAATTAAACCAAATTCCCAGATCTGCCTCCAAAAATTCATCCATTACCGTGGAGCATTATATGAGGTAACAACCCAAAATAATACTATAGGATTTCGATTAGGAACGGGTGGTCAAAATCAGGATGTGTCACGATTTAACACTATTCCTCTTGGAAGTTATGATGCCATAGGACTTGCTTCAGCAGTAACATTAACTTTAAACGCCGTTAATCAACAGCAGAATTTCGAGTGGTTATGTTCTTATACTCCTCCCGCCGCATCGGGTGACCCAGATGTCTTTCAAATCCAATACAGTTCAATCCCAACACCTGACATTAATTCAGGTTCCTATAATTCTTTCGAATCACCATATATTAGTTTAACAAACCAGAATAAAGTTAATGAAGAATCTAAAATAACTTATAACGGTTCAAATGCTCTCCATACTGCCAACGTAATTTCTAAAAGATCCACTCTTATGTATTTAGGGGAACAAACATGGAATATGATTCAACCTAATATAACTAATCAAAGATTTCAACCATTACAAGTGGGATTAGTAAGAAATCAATTAAGTGATCCTAATAATCCTAATGTTAATTTACAGTTCAACGCCGAAAGATATGATATCGCCTTAGAATTTGACGGAGAGGGGATGGCGGTTACATATGGACGTCAACGTCAAGGAAGTATAGTTGGGACTCCTAATTGGTTCCAATCAGATGTAAGAAGAGACTTAGGAGAATTATTCGATTTCATTTTTAAACCTGCTGGAACATTTTCCCCTCATACTAAACTCCAAACTAAATTCACCATTTACGCATCTTCTCAAACTTCTCGTAGAGTTTTTATTCAATTATTTAAAAAGGACGCAGGTGAAACCACATACACTCCTCTCCCTGACGGATTCGGAGGAAATAGTCCTATAGGAGCAGGAACGCCATTAGTTAAAACGACACTTGTCGGAGGAGATAGTTTCCCAGGTTTAGTTTTTGATTCTAATGATCCTTCCCTAAATGATTCAGGACAAAAAATCGCCCAGCATTATCCAAAATTATCAGTGGCGCCCTTCTTCCCCACTATTACTTTTCAGAAATCTGCCCCTCAAGTCGCTGGAGGATATGACCTCGACTCTTCTACATGGATAAATAACGGTGGGGTTGTTACCACTACTTTTACTCCACAAGTAAATAACGCCAACGGATACACCTGGAAAACTACAACGGACGTCCCCAATATTCTTGATAATTGTTTTTGGTTACAAGTTGATCCCTTAAATTTTGATATAAAGGGAGGAGATGTGCCAATGACAGACCCACCTCTGTATACTGCTGTATTAAATCCAATCGCTGGTAACACAAATCCAAACGGACAAATATCAGTAAAAGATGGAATCACAGGCGCTCAAGTCCAAAGTATTAATTTTAGTGGAACCTCTCCAATTGTGTTAGAAACGGTTCCTATGTCGATTTTTACTCAAGGGATTTTCAATGGATTTGAACCAATTCCAGGTCTTTCCAGTGAGAGTTCTGAGGTTGATCCTGGTTCCGAATCAGGCGGACTCCTTACCGATTTAAGTGTAAATGCCCGCCTCTTTTTACGAGGTGCTGGAGGCGGGCAGGAAGCGGACGTGGGGAATCTGTTAGGATTCTCAAATAACGAAGAGGATTTCGGTGGGGGTGCTTCGACAGGCGCTTCAGTTACTTCCGACCAAGATCCTGACCAAACCGCCAATAATAATACACTTCATATCTCAATCCCTGAAATGCCTTTAGTAAAATCATTCGAAGGGGAAAATAGTGCCGAAGGAAAATCGATCGCCATAATCCCTCGAGAAGAATTTGGGACAGGTGAGATCGAAGGGTCTTTGGTATATGTGGCACCTTTTGAAAATTGGATAGATATAAATAACGGACAGGAACTCAATGTGAATTTATTAACAACATTAGTTCGTAACGCTGACGGAAGTCTGGCAGACAATTTAGTAAGAGAAACACAAGCAGTTTTCAAATTACGTCAAGACCCAATGAAGGTCGAAGAGGATGCCAAATTAGAAAGATTTAGAGAAATGGCGGAATCCATTTCAAATACAATAAATACAGGGTTAACCAGTTTAATTACCCCACAACAATTAATCGGATCATAATTAAGAATAAAAGTTTAAAAATAAAATCTTCTTTTATAATATAAATAAAATATGGATATTATAAAAGAATCTATAGATTCCAAGCGGAATATCAAACCCAATTCTCTTCGTGCTTATATGATTTCACTCCAGAAAATTCACGATTTTATCGTCGGAAAAGGAGAATTAGAAGATCTTAATTTTTTAAAGGATGAGGATAAAGTGGCGGAAAAATTACAAGAATTAAAATTATCGACTCAAAAAAATTATCTGGCGGCGGTAATAGTGGCATTAGATGCCATGAATAATGAGAAAGATTATGATGAAGAATTAACCTTTTATAGAGGTTACTTAGATGAATTAAATAAACAATCCAAAGAAGAAGCAGAAAAACAACAAAAAACCGAATCACAGGAAAAAAATTGGGTTTCAATGAAAGAATTAAGAAAGGTAATAAGTAAATATAAAGCAGACATAATGGAACGTGAACTATTAACAAAAGATCCATTAAATTCAAAACAATTCGATTTAATTCAAAAATGGGTCGTGGGAAATTTATTTTTAGATCCTGAAAATCCTCCCACCAGGTTGGATTATGCTCCAATGAAAATTATTAAAGAAAATGATTTCGAAAAATTAGACGATGAAGAAAAATCAGAAAATAATTATTTAGTTTTAAAAAGCAGAAATAAAAAATATTTTCACTTTGGGGAATATAAAACCGCCTCAAAATATGGAAATAATGTGGTTCCAGTAGGGAAAAAATTAAATTCCGTTTTAAATATTTGGTTAAGAATTAATCCAACAGATCATCTTCTTTTAAATAGTAAAGGGGAACCCCAGACCGCCAATGGTTTAGGGAAATATATAACTAAAGTATTTGAACCCACTGGAAAAAAGATCGGAGTTAATATGTTACGTCATATTTTTATCAGTGAAAAATTTTCTCCTGAATTAAATGAAAAACAAGAAGTGGCAAAGAAAATGGGTCATTCTGTGTCGACACAAGAATTATACGCCAAAAAATAATTTAAATTAAAAAAATAAAGTTAAATTAATTAAATAACTTAAAAATAAAAATTCACCATTATATAAATAAAATGCCTGTTACTATTACTTTTCAAGAAAAAGACTTTAACGATCTCATGGACGCTCTATACATTACCCAACAATCATATATGGGGGGTGAAACCCAACAAGAAAAAGATTTTATTAAAAGAATTAATAAACTCGAAAAAAGGGTTGAAAATGCTAAAAAGAAAACCAAGAACCTAAAATAAATTTTTATTTTTTTTTCTGGTATTAATATAAATGCCTAATACCAAAAAAACTGGAGAAGTTATTTTAGATGGTGAAAAAATTAAAATAAAAGAAGGTGGATTAAGATCCCAACTTAAAGTCCCAAAAAATCATAAATTCACAAAAAGTGAATTAAATAAAATTAAAAAAATTGAAATTGGTGAAAAATTTAACTTTTTAGGAAAAGAGTTTAAAAAAACGCCTCTAATGTCCAAGCGTGTTAACCTGGCAATTACGCTCATGAAGAAGTAATTCTAATAATCTTTTTTCAAATCTTGTAGAGATTCTTTCTCTCATATCATAATATTCCTGTGGTAAAATAAAGGGATTTGTTTTATCAGTCATTATTAATATATATGTTTATAATAATAATGTCCGAACAAACGACGGAACAACATTTGTTAGAAATGGGTAACCATTTCAAAGAAATGATAGAGGAAAAAAATGAATTAATTAAAGAACTAAAAAAAGGATTAATGGTTCTTTATGGTTTAATTCGTGTTTCTGATGAAAATCAAGATCACGAAATGATAATTCAAGCACGACAAGTGGCGTCAGAATTTATAGATAAATTTTTATTTAATGAAGATTAAGCAGAATAATCCAATATTTTTAATCCGTCCATTAATTTCATACTTTTATAATCTCTTTTTTCTTTTCTTTCAGATCTAATTTTTTTGAAAGCATTTTCACCTAATTTTTTAGTATCATATGTCTTGGTTTGGGGATTTCCATCTTTCCAATTAATATGAATATGAATTCCCTCTGGATGAATTTCTGTTTTCGTGGAAGAAACTACCTTTCCACCTTTTTTCTTTTGTTGGATTAAAAATTTTTTCTTTTTATCGGTTCCTTCTTTTCTTTTTTTTTCTTCTTCGATTTTACTGAGTCTTTGATCTAATATACGCCTTTGGGATGCTTTCATATCTAAGTCTTTATCGTCGATCAACGAATCTAATTTTTTAAAATTTCCACCTTTCCCCTCTTTATAATTTTGAATTCTATTAGACAAATATGTGAAATCAGAATCTATTTTTTTTTGAATATGATTGAATCTATCTTTATTTTTTAACATTAATGAAACAACTTCATTTTTTTTCATTTTTGAATAACCTTTAATATTAGTTTTTGAAATCTCTTTTTTTAATGTTGAGATCGGATGACTTTCTAAACGAGATTTTAAATCCATTTTATATACTATATAACATATAATATTTTTTTGGATTCAAATTTTTTTTTTAATTAATCATTTTTATTTAGTGATTATTTTTCCAGTATTCCAATTAATTCGAGTATCTAAATTTTTTCTTTTTAATTTAGATAATTCAATAACTTTCGATTTTCCATGTTTTTTAATAACTTCATCAATTGTTATGGGAGTTTTTGAATTAACTCTTTTTAATGGTCTACAAGCGTGTTTATCGTCACCTGTGCCACAATTCACGATCTTCCCCGATTCAACATAAGGAAGAACTTTAATCCATTTTTCCCCTTTTAACCATCTTTGGATCCCTTTTGTTTCAGGGGGTTTTTTTCCTTTGTATTTACCTCCTAATTCTTGATATTTTTTTTGAATAAAAGCACTCTTAAAGAGACCGTGACGTTTATATTTTTCATCAGCAATCTTTTTAGATTTCCTATATAACGCTGGATTTAAAATATTATCTGGAACATCCATTTTATTATATATAAATATATTATAATGGATAAAATAATTTTTGTTAAATTATCTCCCGCCACTGCCAAAGGAAAAAAATATAAAATGGAATTTTATAATAAAGATAAAAAAAGAGTTAAGACTTCTCAATTCGGACAAGCGGGGGCGTCAGACTTTACGAAACACGGAGACACAAAAAGAAGAGATCGATATGACTCGAGACATAAATCACGTGAAGACTGGACAGCACCAACAACCAACGGCGCCTTATCGAAATGGATTTTATGGAATAAGAAAACTATTCAGAGTTCATTTTCAGATTATAAAAAAAGATTTAATTTTAAAAATTTATAGACAATATATTCGTTTTTTACCATAAAAATAAAATCTAAGTATAATGTATATTATGTCAGTATATTGTATATATTTAGGAAAAGAGATTTATTATGGATCAACTACTAAGAAATTATGTCAGAGAAAAGCATGTCACAACCTTAGATTAAGAGAGGGATTAATAAAAAATAAATTATATGAAAAAGCAAGAGAATTAGGAATTAATTATTTAGATTTACAATTATTATACCAGGGAGAAGATTATAAAGAAATGGAACACGAATTTATTATTAATAGTAACTGTTTAAATATGAATGGCGCTATTTATGATCGTGGGCGCGCACTTCAAAAACATAGAGAAGCACAAAGAAGATATATTATTAAAAAAAAATTGAAAAATTATAATCTAAGTTAATTATATAAAAATGAGTGAATGGACTGACTTTGTTAAAAAGTATGCCAAGGCAAACAATATGACTTATGGTCAAGCATTATCCAAGGCAGCGCCTGAATATCGTAAGAAAAAGGGAACCAAAGGTGCCGTGAACGTTAGTAGAGTAAAAAAAGAGAAGAAACGTGGTGAAATGGATACTAAAGACTTCTCAACTAAAAAAGGTGACAAGATCAAAACAGGAAAAAATAAAGGAAAGGCAGCATATTCAATGGATAAAAATTAAATTGATTGTTTTTCTAATTCAACTCGATTAAGTTCTTCATCTAATATTCTTCTTTCAGATGCTTTCATCACAAACCCCTTTTTATCGTCAATCTTTTTCTCTATACTCTTATAGGTTACATAAGGAGATCCCTCTTTATACAATTTAATTTTACGAACCAAATATTCGAAATCACTTTCTATCATTTCTGAGTTATACATTTTAATTATATAATGTATAACTAAGAATCTTTAAGTTATAATTCAAATGCTTTTTTTTTAACAACAACATAATTTAGACATCTTGTAAATTCCATATATCAATAAAGTAGACCCCATTCCACATAGAAAGGGGACTATATTTTGTTCGATTAATTCTGAATTTATCATTATAATAAGTTAATTTTTTTTTTGACTTCTTGTAATAATTTTTTTTTCGATTTCTTCTTTTTCTTTTTTAATTTCGGCATTGATCTTATTATCCTGTTTATCTTCAGTTCTGACTAATACTTCTTCCAAAACTTCATAAACTCGATCTCCATAGAGGTTTAAAAGATGTTTAACTCTTCGACATTTCTCACATAGATTAGTAACATATACGGTCTCTTTTTCACATAAACGGCACTCAAACATTATATATTAATTACTAATATTTTAAATTTCAATATTCTTGAAAA
>Ga0181402_1000166_pt1 | contig 23603 bp, 31 predicted proteins | sample 25SPOviralmetaG_FD_130131 | JGI IMG/M metagenome (GOLD analysis project Ga0181402, IMG submission 130131) | Marine viral communities from the oligotrophic San Pedro Time Series (SPOT) site, San Pedro Channel, CA, USA - 25 SPOT_SRF_2011-08-17 | ecosystem: Environmental > Aquatic > Marine > Strait...
AGAACATCGTTTAACTTTTGAATTCACGCCTGATGAAATCAATGTTCTGCAAGTCGCCTTGGATCACATGAAAGAGTTTTTGGAAGAGGTGGTAGACGTTGAAGGTGAAGCCATTGAAAAAACCGATTGGCGTTATGTCAATTGCGTAAACTTAATTTCTCGCTTCAAAAGTGAGGAAGAAGTAAAGGCTGATGAATATTTCTGCATCGATTGCGGTCATGGCCCTTTAGTTTTTGAGGGCTTTGAGGAATATGAGCCTGACCCTGACACTGGTCAGCCGCGCTGCCTTAAATGTGATATTGAAGCTGATAAGTTGCGCGATCCTGACAAGAGGCGTGATAATGAAGATTATGTCTGACCTAAAATCATGTTCAAAGTGTGGCATTCATCAGGCGGTTTCAGAGTTTCCCAAGGACGCTGAAAAGCCTGATGGTCATCGTGCCCAATGCAAAACTTGCGTTGCGGCTTCAAAGCGCAAATCATACTTAAAGACGCAATATGGCATCGAAGAGGATTGGGTTGATTTAACTTACGATCAGCAAAATGGTTGCTGTAAGCATTGCGGCTGCACGGTTCCAAAATCTGAAATGAAGATCGATCACGTTCACGATACCAACCCCCCAATATTGCGAGGATTATTGTGTAATTCTTGTAATTTAGATTTAGGAATCGTTGAACAAAACATCAAAAAATATGAGAATTTAGTCAGAGAAGCTAAACTCTATCGGCACTACACTCAGGGCCGCTCCCAACGGGCGGTTAATGGAATCTAAAAATACAGGAGCAGTATGAAAATACATTACGAACAATCCCTGGCGGGGATGTGGGAAGCTGCATTGGCTGAAAGTGCGGCAGCTAACCGGCGGGATCACCCGAAAAGATCTGATGCTCATGTTGCTGAAGATGTCCGAAAAGAGATTATGGCCTTGATGTCTGATAAAAAGGTTCGCGCCAGAAAAGAGATTGCATCTACGCTCGATCAATCCCTTGAGCAGATCGGTCAGGCTTTGCGGATTTTAAAGAAAAACGGTCAGGTTCGTTTGATTCCGCATGAGACAAAAAAGGGTGACAAATGGGGAACTTTTGTTATTAATAATTTCTACATACAAAAGGAAACCAAATGTACAAATATTTAATCGAAGCTCACTTACTTGAAGATGCGATGGAAATTTCCGGCCCAGATCGCCGCAAGTGGATTGTGGCCGATGATCCTTATCCTGATGATGAGGGATTTTACAAACGCCAATGGATTTATGGTTATCACAAAAGTGGTAACACGGTTGCGGTTTTAGGATATGTTAAGGGGTGCGGATCATGGGATTCCCCTGCTTATGCCCGTGATAAATTCATTGAACATGATTTACCAACCATGTCCAAGATTTCTACAGACAAACTAAATGAATCTGTAGGCCTGACAATAAGCTGGATCGGCGATGTTGCCGCTGCCGTGTCTTTGTTTGCGCTTTTGTTTGGCGGTCTATGGGCGGGTGAAATCCTGAGTATGTATGGATGAGCCGATTTACCGACATTTCGACATTTGTTCTGGGATCGGCGGCTTTGCGTTGGGATTTCTTCAAACTGGTCGCATTGAGACTGTTGGTTTCTGCGAGATTGATCCTTTCCCCCGACAAATTCTTGAGGCGCGTTTTCCTGATGTGCCGATTTTCAGCGATGTAAAGGGGCTTGCCGATGAATATGCAAATGGATCTATTCCAAAATTCTCAATACTTACAGCCGGTTATCCGTGCCAACCGTTCAGCCAAGCTGGTAAACAGCGGGCGGAGCAAGACCCTCGCCACCTCTGGCCGTGGATTGCTGAATTTATTGAACAAGCGCGACCCGCTTTCTGCCTTTTTGAAAACGTGTATGGTCACGTTGCCTTGGGACTCGACAACGTCCTCTTTGACTTGGAAAGCCAAGGCTACGCCGCAAGGCCGCTTATTATTCCAGCTTGCGGTGTTGGCGCGTTCCACAAAAGAGACAGGGTCTGGATCTGCGCCCGAAAAATCGGGTGATAAGACATGGCCAACGCCGTTGGCTCAAGAGGCAAAGCACGGTTCCCCGACTGATTGGGAAATGAAAACTGATCATGCGGGAACCGCCGGAAGCTTGCGGGTGGCGGTTGCGAAGGAAGAGGTTTGGCCCACACCTACGGCTCAAGACGGTGGGAAGGCGACCAAGCGATGGCGCGACGATCATCAGAATAATCTGACAGCTGCCGTATTTAATCCAGAAAAACTGTGGCCCACCCCGACATCGATGACGGGCGGGGAGAACCCTGCCCCATCGCATTTCAAAAAGGGTGAGGGGCGACACGGTTGGAATTTGGGTGCGGCTGTTAAGTCGGGTTTATGGCCAACTCCAGCGGCTGTTAATCACAAGGGGTCACCGAAAAATCGGTTTATGGGAAGCCCCACCTATCGCGGAAATCTTGATGAGGCTGTTCGCACCCATCACGATGATTTGCATCTCAATCCAAGTTGGGTTGCGTGGCTGATGGGGTATCCCCCAGGTTGGCTATCAGCGGGCGGAGAATGTGAGATCCAACCGGCGGAGATTGGAGAGCCTTGGCCCGCTGATCCCGGTAAGCGCGTTTGTGAGAGCTTCCCTGGACGCGCAAATCAATTGAAGGCTTTGGGCAACGCGATAGTTCCGCAGATCGCGCAGATGCTTGGCACTGCGATTGTTGAGGAGCTTGATCGTGCTTGATCCGTATAAGCTTCCTGACGGCAATGTGTTACTGAGCATTTCCGGCGGTAGAACGTCTGGTTTTATGTTGCATAAAATCCTACAGACAAATCCTGACTACCTGGAGAAATGCAAAATTGTCTTCTGCAATACTGGCCGGGAGATGCCCGAAACCCTCGATTTTGTTCAAGACATGTCGATCCATTGGGGCGTTGAGTTTGTGTGGCTGGAATACAACCGGCGGGGTGGCAAGGTTACATTCGATATTGTTAACCACAATACCGCATCCAGGTACGGCGAGCCGTTTGAAACGCTTTTAAAGTTCAAGGGTTACAACCCGAATGCGGTTGCTCGCTTTTGCACTCAGGAACTGAAGGTACGCACGATCAAGCGCTATTTGCTTTCGATTGGTTGGGAGCATTGGACATCGGCAATTGGCATCCGGGCGGATGAGGGGCAGCGCGTTAAGACTAAGAGGACGCGGGAGCGTTGGAAGAACTGGTATCCGCTGAATAGCGCTGGTGTGGTCAAGAAGGACATCATGGAGTTCTGGAACGCCCAGCCATTTGATTTGGCACTCTACGGGCGGAATGGCGTTACTCCGAAGGGTAATTGCGATGGTTGCTTTTTAAAATCGGAAGCCACTTTGGCGATGATGTGGCGCGAGCATCCAGATCGCATGGAGTGGTGGTCGCGGATGGAAGATCAGGCCGGTGGATCTTTTCACAAGAGCCGCACTTTCAAGGAATTAGGAAATTTTGTGCAAGCCCAAGGGGATTGGATCTTCGATAGCGAGGACTTTCTTTGTCAAGCAGACGGCGGGGAATGCACGGGATGAAACAAGCAAACAAGGAAGCAAAAAATGTTGATGGCAAGCAGTATAGTTTGTCTGGCGCTTAATATTTATTGGGAAGCTCGAAGCGAACCGATAGCCGGACAGTTAGCAGTCGCGGAAGTGACGATGAACCGAACCTATTCGGATCGGTTTCCTGATGATGTGTGTTCTGTGGTGAAGCAGAGCAACTCCAGCGGATGTCAGTTTAGTTGGTATTGCGATGGCAAGAGCGACAATCCCCAGGATGCGCTCGCCTGGAGCCGCGCTCAACATGTGGCCCGCATTTATCTGAGCAACTCGGACATCATCGATTTCGTCGGCGAGGCCACTTTTTATCACGCTGATTACGTCACGCCTTATTGGGCAAAAACATTTAAAAAGGAGAGAAAAATTGGACGGCACATCTTTTACTCAATCGACAGTTAAGCCCCGCGTAAAAACCTTTTGGCATTGGCGGCTTGCTGATGCTCACCAGCCTATCTTTGATCACGCTGCCGGCGTTCCAATGGTACGTTATTGCGTACGGGGCCATAAGTGGATTGATTGGGGTGAGTGCGAGGCCGCAAAGGTTAAGACCGCATTGGGCGAGATTTCGCAAGTTGAGGTCTGGGAAGGTTACAAGGTTGAGACAGCCATCGAGGCTTCTGAGCTTTTTCGGGATACTTTCTATTATAAACTAGATGAGTGCTTGGCTGAACTCAGGAGACACATCCAGGGACGCCTTGATGCAAAAAAATCTATTGGCCCTTGGTACTTCCCCCTTTAAAAAGTCTACATACAAAAGTATAAGATAAGTGCCGGGATTAATTGGCTCAAAGAAAGAAAACAATGCAAGAACCACAAAACCCTCAAGATTGGATCTACACCTTTTTTAGCAGTGGCAGAAACTGTTGGAACATGGTGAAAGATGAGTGCAATGACAACTGCGATGACTTTATTTGGAAGTACGTTGATCGGTGCATTGAGCTTCATAAACTTGATACAGAATTAGAAGATTAATATCCATAAAAGCTTGCGATAAGCAATTCTTTCACCTATATTGATTCTACATACAGAATCAAACAATAGGTGAAAAGAAATGGCAAAATTTAGTTCTTCAATGGCAATGTTAGACCATATGCTAGAGGGTCACCCTTTGTCTCTTCTTGAGGCAATGGCTCTTCTCGGCGTTTGCAACCCGGCAGCGGAGCTTACGAAGTTTCGCAAAAAAGGTTTTGTCATAAAATCACGGCGGGTAAACATGGCGTTTATTGTTCGCCGGATGAACGAGTGTGCAATCTTTAAAGTCCCTCGCCAACTTCCATACAAAGAATGTCAGATGATGGAATATTGGATCGAAAGGTAGGGGATTGATATGAACCAGATCGTAAGCCTTCAGTCAGACCTTCAAGCTTCTGAAAATCTCGCCGCTCAGTTTCGGGCTGATAGCACCATTGAGTCTTATCAGACCGGAGCCAAGCAGTTTGCGGAGTATTGCGAGACTAATGGTCTTTGCGCTTTACCCGCTGAACCACATGCCGTGAACGCTTTCATCGCTTACTTGTCAAAGCAGGGCAGAAGCGTTGGCACGATCAAAGCGCGTGTATCTGCTATTGGGTGGGTACATAAGACGGCGGGTTACTGGTCACCAACGTCTGATGCCACTGTTGAGATGGTTTTGGCCGGACTGACCCGCACTGACACGACACCTATTAAGCAAGCCAAGCCTATGCTTGCCAACACAGCCAAGACCATCATCGATGCTATCGCAGCCGACGATGTACGGGCGGTTCGTGATCGGGCATTGTTGCTGATGTCTTTCTTTGGAGCGTTTCGCCGGAGCGAGTTGGTGCAGATCCGCGTTTGTGACTTAGAGTTTACCGATGAGGGTGTGTCGGTTTACTTGGCGAAGTCCAAGACTGACCAAGAGGGTCATGGGCGTTGGGTTGCGGTTGCGCGTCAGGACAATGATTATTGCCCCGTTGATGCGTTAGAGGATCATCTATTGGACATCGACGTTGGTCGGGTTTTTGCCGTCACTGGCCGCATGGTTGATAAGATCATTAAGAAGCTTGCAGTACGGGCGGGTTTTGACAAAATGGAGTTCAGCCCTCACTCCTTGCGGGCGGGCATGATTACTCAGGCATCATTGAATGATGTTGAAAAGCGCGACATTCGTCGTATTAGTGGGCACAAAACGGACGCAATGATTGATCGGTACACTCGCGTCACCGACCAATGGAAGAACAACGCAACACGGGGGTTGATGGGATGAAATTGACCGGAAATGAATTTGAAGAGTTACTGGCTGAAGTTTATCCTGATGAGCGCTTTAAGCGCCACCGGCATCGGCGGCTCGCGGAAGAGTTTGATTTATCGCAAGCAACAATTCTAACTTGGACATCGCGAGGCACTCCATCTTGGATTGAACCAGTTTTGCTGATGCGGAAAAAATTAGGGGAGTATGAGAATGGATGAAGACGCACTTAAACACGTTGTAAATGATCCGCACTTTGTGCAAGCGCTCAAAGATTTTGAGAAAATGGGCTTTATTAAAGTTGATAAAGGCAATGTTAAAATCATTGATCAAGAGGGAATGCAAAAGTGGATGGAAAACTTTGGGAAGTGGGATGAAGGTCAAAAGCCATGAAAACGCGAAACCCGATGGCGCGGGATCTTAGGACGCCGAAATATCGCCCCCAAGTAGTCAAACCGAAAAAGGGCAAAGGTTCATACAACCGAAAGAAAGAAAAGGCCGCTGCGAAGCGGCTTTTTTATTGGTTTTTAATATAGAGATTAAATCCAGACCCCCCCCCTCATGATTTTTCCCCTATATTAATTTTTATCGTTTTGTGCTAGCTGGCCGCTCTTTTATCTTGCCATTCAAAATGCTCACACGCGTAATCCTTACAGTCGTGAATATTGCCCGCAGAACAAGTAATTATTAAAGTCTCCAACGCTAAATCAAAACCGCCACTCACCAATGCATGTTCCACTACTTTCAAAGCATTAACATGGGAAATTTCGGGGTTCTCAGTGTTGTTTTTCTGTGCATATGGGTGAAACCATTTACGATGAAGCCCTGCATCCTTTTCTGCCTGATTAATTAATAAAAAGTGCCGATGGGGGTTTTTATTGATAGCAATGCTTTCAATCATGTCTCTTCTAAAAGCCTTTAATCTATTGAACCCTGCCATGTTTTTGATTGGTGGGTTTTTAACTTTAAATTGGTTATGTTGAATATTGTATTTTGGCGCGAGCTTTTTGATCAGACTGCGCTCTTGTTTTTGCGCTTCTTCTCTTGTTTTAAACCAGTGAATTTTTATGTTTTCGACTTCTTCAAACCAATCTTTGGCCTTCGAATGCTGATGTGTTCTGAATAAAGGCTTATAGGATATTCCTACATAAAGAACCTCATTGTGCTTATTTGTATGTACATAAACACTTGTTTTTTTTGGGCTTTGAGTTGAAGAAAAATTGTTCCACAATTCTTCCTCAGTTTGATTTGAATCTTTCATTTTCTAGTCTTTGCTCGATCGCTTCTTTGATTGTTTTTGCATGAAATGAGTTTGTTTGCAGAACGGCGGTTTTGATGATTTCGTAGACAACGCGACCTGTCAGTTCGACCACTATTTCACCGTGATCATAGACGTTCATCTTCATATCTCTTATAGGATCAGCGAGTGGCCCACCGTCATTCAACGTGGCCGTTTGATCTGAATTTCGACTGCCTTTATATTCACTGCGCTGGTCAGATTTATCCCAAACATAAATGCTCATATTTCACTCCTTGATTGAGGCAGCGGCGGCTTTACCAGATCCCACTGTCAAGCTTGCTTGAGTCATTAAATCAATTCGATCCAACAGAGTTTCGCGGATCTCTTCTAATTTGCGAATTTTCTTTTCCATCACAATCAACTCATCAAGACACTTGCGGAGAAGTTGGTCATCTTTGTGATCAAGAACGATGCGTAGCTCTTCAATTAGACTGGTCATACCTATCTCCCGATAAATTGCGTTGCCCCGATATGATTTTTTGTAAAGAGATACCAAGCGCAGTTATCCTTGCCGGTGTTTTTGCTTCCCTCAATCCACTTGACCCGCCCCACTGAAATTACCTTGGAGCAATATCGCTTCATTAATTCCGCTGATTGTTTGGTGTGCATCCAATCGGCATCAAACAGTAGCCACGTTGGCACCTGGGCGGCACTGTGTTCGATGAACCCGTGCAGAAACTGTCGATCCCAAGGCGGGTTTGTTATGACAAAATCAACCTTTGAGAAGTCGGCAGCGAAAGCATCTTGCGGGGTGATCCACACAGATTTCGGCTCTATGTCTGTAGCAATTTTGCACGAAAGATTAGTAAGAGATTTAATATGCTCAATCAGCCGCCCATCCCCTGCACAAGGTTCAGCGTATACACCGTGATCGGGTAGATACTGAACCAGCGGGTAAACGGCGCTGATCGGCGTTGGGTAATAATCCCGCTCTACTCTTTCAAAGTTAGATCGCTTGCCCATCAGAACTCTGCATTGTCCAGCATGACAGTCTTCATAACTTCAGCGGCGTAAACAACATTTGCCGGTTCATTAAACACGTTAGATGTCATGCTTAAATCAAGCCCACCATCTTTTTTAAATCCGATGATAATGACAGCATTAATGTCTTCACCCCGTAATTCTTTGATCGCCGTCAAAAGCTTGCTTTCCTCTGATCCATCCAGATCGGCGTCCAACCGCTTGTCTAGATCAATGACGTTTTCTCTACCTTCGATGACAGTGAAATCTGGCATTACCCACCTCTCAATCTAAATGAACCTGTGTTGATGCGTTTGATGGGCCGAAGCTGCATGAGGGCGTAGCCGATGGCATCGCAGAGATGATCCATGCCGCTCTTCTTATCTGGCTTGCCATTGTCATCAAAAGATAAACCCTCAAGACCTCTGATCAGCCCCTTACATCGGGGGTTAATTAGGAGCCGGGGGACACCGTCTGCATTTCGCAAGACTGCCTGAGTACAATTAATTCTATCTCTTACTGGCGCAGTTCTCGACGGTGCGATTACAGAATACCCTGCCCCACCTAGAATCGTAAAGTCTGTATTTCCCCCGGCGGATGTTTTTCTTTGCCTTCCGCTAGGATCTGGATACGCAATTAATTCGCGCTCTTTAAATTTTTTGTCGATCTCTGTAACGAGCATTGAGGTGTTGCCGCCGAATATCTCAATTTCATCAAAAGCTAGCAGTAACCCGTCCTCTGCTTCACAGAGAAAGATCGCGCTCATCGGATTGATGTTAAAGTCGATCCCGGCGTAGACCGTACCGCCAAGATCCACGGCGTCTTTGCTCACGTTAATCTTTCGGTCAAAGCTAGAATACACGCGGCTGGATGGATTGCTGAAGGCGGCTTCGAACTCTTGCCGGAACTGATGCTCGGACAGGGTTTCGCGGGCAGCGGCGACCTCATCATCATCCACGTTTCCGCCTTGCAGGGTTGTGTAACTGTGGGCGCTCCAAGTCGGTTCATTGGCCTCGGCATATGTGAATAGATCATAGACCCAGTTAAGACCCTTGGGGGTTCCACAAGCGAGCATATCTCCGCGTCTATCGGCAAGGGCCGGACGCAAGATTTCAAACCAGACATGAGCCGGTTGGTCAGCGATTTCATCGAGCAAAACCATGTCGATTGCCATGCCCCGGAGTCCATCGCCGTTATCCGCGCCACCGAGCTTTATCATCGATCCCCAGTGTTTAATTATAATCTCCAGGGACGTTTCGTTTGAGTACTCCACCATTTCTTTTGGTATTGCATTTTTGAGTTCGCGCCAAAAGATTTGCTTGGTTTGTTTGAGCGATGGGCCGACGATCAGTATGTTTGCCCGCTGACGGGTTTGCGCTGCCCGCACTGCTTCATGCATCATCAGGTAAGACTTGCCGAAACGCCTTCCCGCAATGACTACTCTGAACCTAGCCGGATCAGTATACACTTGGGTTTGGGCGTGAGTGAGGCCCAGCGCTTCTTGAATGCCTTTTTGGTCGTTACTTAGTTCATCAAGGGTTTCAGTTGCCATTATCGGTGGGGCTTCCTCTACGCTGAAGCACTGGCACAAACGGTTTGATTTCTTTGTTTGAGTCAGCATTCAGCCGGTGAATGTTGGTTTCTAGTTCTGTAATGGTTTTGGCGATGTTGGTTTGCTTGGTGACAAGATCGAAGACACTTTCTTTGTAGTTCACAAAGTCATTGGCACGTTCATCACCTGATCTTTTCAGATCAATTACCATCGACAGGAAATCCCAATCCTCATGTAATTTCTCCAGACGGGACTTTTGCCTTTGTAGAACTGTTTTCTTAATATCGACATCTTTGGCGTACACATCTTCGCTTGTGATGCGTTTCTTTTTGTCAATTTTCTGAACTTCTTCTTCCAGAACTCTGGTTCTTGCGTCCACATTCGCTTGAGCGCCTGTGTCACGGCTCCAACCGTGCCTTTTTGCATACTGGTCTATGGCTTGGAAGCTTCGACCCTGGGCAATTTCCATATCAGCTATGGCTCTAACGCTTACGCCTTGCTGATATAGACCTCGGATCTGATCCCAATCAGGTTGTTGACGCTTTTTCTTCTCAACCCGTTGATTTTCAACAGGTAATTTCTCAACATTGCTTGCCATATCCAAATCCGTCAATTTCTTACTGTTGACGCAGCCTAATTTATTGACAAAATTATGTCTACATACAAATTAAAGTTGACAAAGTAGGAATGCAAAATATATGCACAAATTGAAGGTAGAGGTTATGTGTTTCTCCTCCCAGCATGACTTCCCTTCGACTTCAAGTCCAACTGCCTCGCCAGTCCTCTTTCGGCGGGGCTTTTTTTTTGGAAGAATGCTTTGGCTCAAATAGACAACCATTCAGCGTACCAGTGGCACCAAGAAGATTGGAGATTGCTGCGAGACTTTTATCGCGGCGAACGCTGGGTCAAAACAGCGGGTCAAACCTATCTTCCTCAACTGGAAGATCAGAACACTGTTGAGTACCGCAACTACAAGGCCCGCACCGTTTATCTAAATGCAGTCAAGCGCACTGTCGCTGGGTTGGTCGGCGTAGCGTTTCGGCGCCCGGTTGAATACACCATCGGCGAACAGAACGCTGATCTCATGGACGATCTGCAAAACTTCACAAATGATGGCCTATCGTTTGAGGTGTTCTGTCGTGAGGTCTTCCGCGAGACAATCCTGATGGGCCGTTGTGGCGTTTTAGTTGATGCCCCTGCATCTGGCGGGCTGCCGTATGCAACGACTTATCACGCTGAAAACATCACTAACTGGTTTGTTGAAAGCCGTGATGGCCGCAAGCGGGTGACTGAGATCCAAGTGTACGAGGCCGACAGCAACAATTACATCCGCCAGACCTTTGGAAATGTCACTAGCGATCAGTACCGCGTCCTAAAGATCCAAGACGGCATCTATAATCAGTCTGTCATCATGCCCGATGATCAGGGCGAATATGGCGAGTCTTCTGACTTTTTTGTACCCCAGGTTGGCAATCGACCTCTAGCGTCGATCCCGTTTGTATTCTTTGGCCCCAACACCTTGCTGTCTGACTGTGACACGAGCCCCGTGTTGGACATCGCTCGCCTCAACGAGAAACATTACCTAGCATCAGCGGATCTTTCTCATGCTCTACACTACAGCGCGTTACCTACGCCGTTTGTTACCGGATATTCCGGTGAAGCCGGATCGCTTAGTCTTGGGCCTAATCGAGTCTGGTTACTGGATACAGATCAAAAAGCCGGAATGTTGGAATTTAAAGGTGAAGGACTTTCCTTCTTGGAAAGCTCGGTTCAACGCCTCAAAGAAGAGATGAGTTTGATGGGTGCGGGGCTGATGGCTGAAGCGCGTCGAGGCTCAGAGAACTCAGAGGTCATGCAGTCACGGGCACGCGGAGAACAGGCTACTCTTCTCTCGGTACTGGACACCGTTGAACGTGGCTTGGAGCGGGTGCTTGAGATGTACTTGATGTTCCGCCAGCGAGATCCATCAGAGGTTAACGTGCGGCTCAACCGTGATCTATCCGAAACCCGTTTGAGCTACCGCGATGTCCTGATGACGCTTCGCCTTTATATGAATGGCATTTTGCCACTGGATGCGATTTTGGACAAGTTCTATGAGGGCGACATCCTCCCGTCCAACATGACAGCCGCTGAAGCCAAGGCGCTATTAGAGGAACCGGGACAGACGCCGGAGCCAGATCCTGATCGGAAGGTGTTCTGATGGCCAAAAAGCCCGCAAAGAAATCCACTGTAAACGCGGCTGGCAACTACACCAAGCCGACGATGCGGAAGCGCCTATTCAGCAAGATTAAGTCGGGCAGCAAGGGTGGCCGTCCCGGTCAGTGGTCGGCCCGCAAGGCCCAGCTATTGGCCAACGAATATAAAAAAGCTGGGGGCGGCTACAAGTGAACACTTTTGTGACCGGGAAGCGAGTAGTGATCGGAAAGGACAAGTCGTGGCGCTTAAAAAATCTCAAAAAAGCCTCAAAAGCTGGACGAAACAAAAGTGGCGCACGAACACGGGGAAAGCGTCATTAAAAGGCGGCGGGAGATATCTGCCTGATGCGGCGTGGAGTTCCTTATCCCCTGGAGAAAAAGCAGCGGTTTCCCGCTCAAAAAACAAAGCCACAAAATCTGGCAAGCAAGTTTCAAAAATGCCGAAACGGATCGCACGAAAAGTTGCGAGGCACCGCAAGTAAGCCTCATCAGACTAACCGTCTGAGGTTCACGCTGCGCTCTTGGCGCAGACAATTCATAAAGGAGAACATCGATGCCTAAAGGAATTGGCTACGGCAAAAACGTGAAGACCGCGAAGGGCGGCATGAAACTCAAAGGGAAGAAAAAGGGTGGCAAACGCAAGTGACACCACCCGCAAGGGTGGACGCGTAATATACCGGGGAAAGAGCTTCCCAGGCTTCAACAAGCCGATGCGAAACACGGGATCATCGCAGCATAAGATGGTCGTTCTCGCTAAGAAGGGAAGCAAAGTCAAAGTAGTCCGTTTTGGTCACAAGGGCTACGGGCACAATTACAGCGCATCAGCGCGAAAGAATTACCTGACTCGATCCGCCGGGATCAGGAATAAGGCGGGCAAATTGACCGCAAAAGACAAATTTTCAGCGAATTACTGGGCGCGGAAAACCCTATGGGCTGGTTCCGGTGGTTCAAAGAAATCTCCCCCGAAACGTAAAAGCTAGAGATTGGATCAATGGCAGAAGAAATTAATGCGCCAGAGGCGCAAAGCGATACAGCTACGCCTGATATCAACGAAATCGTAAGAAAAGCAGTCGAAGAACAGACCGCTGGATTGAAGCGAAACCGCGATGAATTGCTTGCCGAAAAGAAGGCACTTCAAGAACGCGTAAGCCAATTCGACGGCCAAGACATCGATGAACTTTTGAAGCTGAAAAGCCTTGTTGAAGACAATGAGGAAGCCAAGCTAATCGCTGAAGGCAAGATCGATGAGGTCTTCAGCAAAAGATATGACCGGGCGTTCCGCGACTTGAATAGTCAAGTCCAAGCCCGCGATGAGAAAATCGAAAGTCTGAGCGGCGAGCTTAAAACAAAAGCAGACGCCTATGCTCAAGTGACGATTGATACAGCAATACAGCGAGCCGCAAGCGAGCTTGGTGTACAGACAACCGCCCTGCCGGACGTAACGGCGCGGGCGCGAGGTGTATTTGCCATCGATGAAAGTGGTGGGTTAGTGGCCCGCAACGGAGATGGCACATTACAATTTTCGAAAGACGGCCAATCGAGTCTCACTCCAGGGGAGTGGCTAGAGTCAATGCGGAAAAATGCTCCGCATTGGTGGCCAATTTCAACAGGTGGCGGGGCCACAGGCGGGTCAGGCGTAGGCCCAAACGGGAAGATGACCGTTGATGCTGCGTCATCCCTTGATTTCGAGTCTTACAAAAAGGCGCGAATGAACGGGCAAATCTAACTTTTCAATCTTTAAGGAGATGAGCAATGGCTAATACCATTCTTACACCATCCATCATCGCCAACGAAGCCCTGTTGATACTGGAAAATAATCTGACGGCAGCTAATACTGTTTATCGTGATTATGAATCAGAATTCACTGGTGGTCGCGTTGGTGATACAATCACAATCCGCAAACCAGCGGCCTTCACAGTGAACGAGTTTACAAGCTCAATCACGAAACAAGATATCACTGAAACCAGTGTGTCTATGCAGCTTGAAAAGCACTTCGACGTTTCAACGGAAGTCACCTCTCGCCAGATGACTTTGGAACTCGACGGCTTCTCAGAGCGCGTAATCGAACCAGCAATGGTTGCTTTGGCTGAACAAATCGATGGTTATATCTATGACCAATACGATGAAGTTCACAACACTGTTGGAACAGCCGGAACCCCACCAGCCTCATTGGCGAACTTGGCCTCAATCGACCAAATTCTCAACGAGCAAAAGGTTCCAATGTCTGGCCGCGTTGGCTTTATGAACCCAGCTGCAAAAGCAGCTATGATGGGTATCGAAGCAGTCGTAACCGCTGAAAAGCGTGGCGATGGCGGAACAGCGTTGCGCGAGGCCTCAATGGGTCGCGTGATGGGTCTTGATTTCTACGGCGTACAAGGCGTGAAATCACATACCGCTGGTTCACAGGGTGGACAGTCTGGCTTGCTGGTAAACGGCACAGTCGCCGCCGGTGCAACAACTATGAACGCAGATGCGGCTCACGCATCGGCTGCAACACTGAAAAAAGGTGATGTCTTCACCGTTGCCGGTGTGTCAGGTTCTTTCGTTGTGACAGCGGATAAGACTGCTTCTGGCTCTGCATTTACTGGTGTTGCTTTCTCACCAGCGGCTCCGGCCGGCGGATTTGCAGATAACGCTGCAATCACTGTTAAAGACGATCACGTTGCTAACCTTGCGGGTCATCCTCGCGGCTTGGCACTGGCAGTTGTTCCTCTGGCGCTTCCAATGGATGCATCAGGTCGCGCAGCTATCGTTTCAAACCGTGGCCTCTCAATTCGTGTTGTACAAGATTATGACATCTCATCAAAATCTGATGTGATCTCATTCGATGTACTTTGCGGAGCGAAAGTGATCCAGCCAGAATTGCTCACTCGCGTTTTGGGCTAAATTCCTACAGACACAGTACATGCATAAATTTATACTGCGTCTGAATAAAATGAGAGGGGGCTGTCCGGCCCCCTTTCGAACACAACAGGAGAACACATGAAACTCTGGAAAAACAAAGACTTTGTAGTCGTTGATCCCGGTACAGATGCTTATGAGCATTTCATCAAGCAAGGCTACAAAGAAGATAAAAAGATCGCTGCTAAAGAGCGCGTCGAAGACCCATATCGCCAAGAGGGCGACCTCATCGACATCGATGCAATGAACAAAATTCAAATTGAGGACATGGCTCGCCAAGAGTTTGGCGTTGAGATGGATCGCCGTTGGTCACTGCCCCGCATGAAAGAACAGTTAGCTGGGTTGTTCGCAAAGGCTGAAAAAGAGGAAGAGTGATGGCTGCCGGTAATTTTGATTTTGTATGTGAGCAAGGCACGACCTTTAAGCACACGATTACATACAAAGATTCCACCGATACGGCAATTAACCTAGCCGGATATTCTGTCCGAATGGATGTTCGATATGCAAAAACAAAGAACGCGGATGCAGTCATTCAGTTAAATGCTAGCAACTCACGGGCTACAGTTCTCGATGCATCCGCTGGCAAGATTCAACTTTTAATTTCATCGGTTGATACGACTTCTCTTCAACCTGGAGAGTATTTCTACGACTTGGAGATTGCTAATTCAACAACACCCCCAGTGGTCGAAAGAATTTTGGAGGGTCTATTTACCGTTGATGGCGAGGTCACGGGATGACGGCCAACACAGTAACAGTTGAGGACAAACGCAACAATGTGACGGTCAATGAGGCTGGCATAAAAGTTGTTGTGGCCGAGACTTCTTTGCGAGTGGTCACAGTTGGAGTCCAGGGGCCAGCCGGATCTCAGGAAATTGCAGGGAAAAGTGTTGAGGCGAACCCGACTTTAAACGGCGGTGAGATTTTAATTTATGACGCAACCGATGATCGGTTTGAATTTGTAACAGCGCTGGACGGCGGCGTAATCTAAAGGAGCTTTAAATGGCCAATACCATCAAAATTAAGCGCCGTACAAGTGGTACGGCTGCCCCAAGCACATCTGACATCAGCCAAGGTGAATTGGCTTTTGTAGAGGCTTCCCAGAAGCTTTATTACCGGGACGCCTCTGACAACATTCGGGAGATTGGCGGATCGGGCGCATTCTTGAAGTCGAATGAAAATGACACGATGGATGGTGACCTCACAGTTACCGGCGCATTGGTTGTGCAAGGCACCACCACAACGGTTGATAGCACCACGGTTTCAATCGCTGATGCGAATATGGAATTGGCATCGAGCAACAACAACGATGGATCTAACGGCGTCACTACTGACGCGGTGGATTTTGGTGTTTATGGTAATTTCAACAAGGCACCTGGCGCGGCTAACACGACTGCATATGGCGGGTTTTTCCGCGATGCTAGCGACAGTGGCAAATTCAAGTTTTACACTGGGCTAGAAGCTGAACCGACCTCTACGGTTAACACCTCTGGCACTGGATATGCGGCTGCTACAGTGGTCGCTGGAACTTTTGAAGGCAACCTAGCCGGGACACCTACAATTACGGCTGCAACGGTTGCTACCAGCCTCGATATGAACGGCACAGAGCTTATTCTGGATGCTGACGCTGATACATCGATAACCGCTGACACAGATGATCAGATCGACATTAAGATTGCTGGAGCCGATGAGATCAACATCACTTCAACGGTCATTCAGCCAGCCACAAATGGCGGCATGTCGCTTGGTACATCGAGCAAAAAGTTTTCAAATCTGTACGCCTCTGGAACAGTAGACCTTGGCTCCAGCGTAAACGTCGATGGTGGGTCGGTTGATGGGACACCGATTGGTGCGAACTCTGCATCAACAGGTGCGTTCACTAGCGTCAGCGCAACAAGCCAGATCACTTCAACGCTAGCAACTGGCACAGCGCCAATGGTTGTCGCTTCGACTACAGCGGTCAGCAACTTAAACGCCGATATGCTGGATGGACAACATGCACCAAGTGGCACAATCGTTGGTACGTCAGACACACAAACGCTGACGAACAAGAACCTGACCAGTGCGGTGATGACAACACCACAGATCAACGACACATCTGCCAATCACCAATATGTTTTTGGGGTTTCTGAATTGGCCGCTGATCGGACTGTGACACTGCCTCTTTTAACGGGCAATGATACCTTTGTTTTCGCCAATCACACACAGACTCTCGACAATAAAACGATTGACTGTGGAACCTTCTCATAATGTCAGAAAATACCCCGGATCTGACAATTTTAAGAAATCAGGTTGCTTATCAAAATGAGTATGCCAACTGTCAGGGTGATGTAACTGGTGAGTTTATTGGGCGCTATCTTGAGGCCGAGGCTAAACTAAAGATCGTTGAGAAATCTCAGCAAGCTTTGCATGAAAGCCTTGGTGCATACAAAGATAGAAATGATCAACTGAAGCAAGAAGTCGATCAGGTAAAGGCGGAGCTTGCAGCCGCAAAGACCAACATCGAGGCGTTTGAAACGCAAAACAATGACATGCGTAATGAGATCCAAGATTTACGCACAAAAAAGCAAACTCTCACGCAGCAAAGGCAAGAAGCTCAAGAGGAAGTTGGTAAGCTTTCTGAAGAAATTTTGACCCTCAAGCAACAGCTTGAAGATCGGGAAAAGGGGCCAAAACGTGGCAAACGTAGTCAAACACAAGCGAAGTAGTACTTCCGGCGAAACGCCCAGCGCTTCAGATTTAGACGTTGGTGAAATCGCCGTTAATACCGCTGATGGTAAGTTGTTTGTGAAGCACACTGATGGCACTGTTGTTGAAATCTCTGGCGGTGGTGGGGGCGGGAGCGTTTCGACGCTGTCTGACACGACGATTACGTCCCTCGGTGATGGCGAGTTACTTGTTTATGACACCACTAGCAGCAAGTGGATCAATCAAACTCTTTCTGAGGCCGGGATTGCAGCATTGACCTCACCTGGGCTGACCGGAACACCTACTGCGCCAACGGCTAGCGCGGCAACAAACAGCACCCAGATCGCCACGACTGCCTATGTAACTACAGCGGTTTCTAATCTGGTTGATAGCGCTCCAGGTGCGCTGAACACCCTCAACGAACTGGCGGCTGCGCTGGGTGATGATGCTAACTTTAGCACTACTGTAACTAATTCAATCGCTACTAAACTGCCATTATCTGGCGGCACTATGTCGGGCCAGTTAGTTATTGCTGACAACGATGGCGGTCAGTCTATGTTGCAAGTGCGTAACTTTGCGACTTCAGCCACAGGCGGCTTTACAAACAGCTATACAGCAGAGATTAGAGGCGCAACATCAGGCGGTCAAACGCATGGCATGTTGATTAATTTAAACGAAGCAAATGATAGCAGACGAACACTAGACATAGGTGATAACAACGGTGTTTTTGCATCTTTTGTGAATGGTAAATTAGGGCTTGGTGGTCAGACTAGTCCTGAAGCAAAGCTAGACATTAAAGGCGATACACAGACTTACGCCGGGATGGCAAAGATTTACTTAACTGATACTAGCTCAAGCGTCGCTCGACGTAATTGGGCGATAGGTAACGGCGGTAGTGCATACGGAAACTTTACGATTGGCCTCAGTAATGCGGCTGATGGTGATCCAATGGCGTCTGGCACTCACACAACTCCGTTTATTATTAATAACAGCGGCAACTCATTCTTCTCAGGCGATGTTCAAGTGGCTGGGCTGTATGTAGGTTCTTCAAATACGTCCTATGACTTCTACAATAACGGCACGACATATCTTAACGGCGCAACGACAATTGATGATAGTCTTTTAAGCGGCGACATCCATATAAAAAGTGGAACAAGTGGTACAAACACGCAGGGTTTGCTGTTTAGTCTCAATGACAATGCAGACGCCCAAGCGTATATCAAAAAAACCTCTTATTATATGCACTATAACGCCCATCAAAATGAGGGACATAGATTTACCGTTAGTGGAGGTGACGATTTATTGCGGATGCACGGGGCTAACAACGGAACACGCCCTGACAGCATAGATATTTTGGCAGCTAATGGCCTTTACATGGGCAACACTCAAGTAATGACGCTGGGTAGAGCGTTAACTAATATTACAGGGGGAACTGTCGCTGGAAGTTTAACCGTCAACAGCGTAACATTTAAAAGCAACAGCAACGTCACTCGCAATTTAAAAATTCAACCAAGTGGCACCGCAACTGATGTTGGTGTTTCTATATATACTCCCAGCGGTTCCCATTCCATTCAGCTTTATGGCAACGCCACTGAATATGGTTTTTTAGATGCTAATTGGGCAAGCTGGGATATAAAGAAAACTAAAAATGGAGCCTTTAAAGTAGATGAAGGCGGCGGCTTACAGCGTGTTTTCAATGATGGCTATCACCCTAACGCAGACGCATGGACTACTGCCAGAACGTTGTCCCTCTCAGGTGACGCATCAGGCAGTGTAAGCTGGGACGGTTCAGCTAATGCTACACTGAGTGTTAGTGTTGGTGATGCTGATACTGTTGACGGAAAACAAGCAACAGATTTGCTACACTACAGAGGTGCAGTCAGTGGTGATTGGGATACTATTTTTACAACAGGTACAGGTAAAACAAACACCAGTGGTCTATATCAAATAAACAATCACCAAAGTGGTCATAGTAATTACCCCAGTGGTAGTTACAGTTATGGTGGTGTGTTTGCTTGGCAATTAGCTAACAGTACATTTAAACTGTATGCACCTCATACTGGCACCCTTTTTTATCAAACTGGTTGGGGTAATGATGAATACAGTGGCTGGCGTAAAATTTGGGATAGTGGCAACGATGGCTCTGGCAGTGGCCTAGATGCTGATTTGCTTGATGGTGTACATGGTAGTAGCTTCCTAAGAAGTGATGCAGATGATACTTTTACGGGTGATTTAACCCACGTTGGCGGTGCTGTTTTTGGGGCAGGTACATTAACTGCTGATGGTCAAAATGACATCTTTATGTTTGGTACAAGCCCGACTGGTATTACAGCACAGGGGGGAAACTACCATAACAAACTAAGAATTTTAGGCGGTGCAGGTCAAAGCAGAGACTTGCAGCTTTATCAGATAGACAGCGAGTATGCGCATATTGGCTCTAGCTGGACAAGCAATCAGTTAACTATTGATAGTTCCTTTACTCAGGTAAACTTTAATCAATCTATACGAGCACCCATCTTCTACGACAGCAACGACACTGCTTACTACGTTGATCCTGCAAGTACATCTGTTGTCAATCAAGTTATAGCCACCAACATAGAGTTTGGAGACAGTACTGGCCCTATTTTATCAGAAGAAAGAAATCAAAACCTTAAACTGCAAGGGTCAACCGGCGGCGATGTTGGTATAAGTGGGTATGGTTCTGATGGAAATTGGGATTTTCAATTATACGGCACTGGTGGACAGCAAGGCTTTTTAAAGTCTAACTGGGGGTCTTGGTCAGCTTATGCTGATACTAGCGGTAACTGGTTTGGTACAGCTAGTGTTCGTGCCCCTATCTTCTACGATAGCGACAACACAGGTTATTACGTTGATCCAGCAAGTACGGGCAGCAGTGTTCGTATAAAAGGTAATATTGACACCAGAACACAAAACAGCACTACTCAAAATAACCAACTGTATTTTGGTATAAATAACGGTAATGCTAATGGAACCTCGAATGAGATTGGTACAGGTATTACTTGGGCACCTCTATATACATCATATACCAAACGATCCGCTGGCATCTTACAAATAGGTGAAGGTAACTATTTTAGATCAGGACTTGCATTTTATACAAACAACACCGCTGACGTTTCAACAGATTGGTCGGAGAGAATGCGGCTTGATATGGATGGCAATCTTATTATCAACCAAGCAGAAATAACCTATACATCAGGTGATAATATACGGCTTACTGGATCGTATACATCAAATAGACTGCACATAAACGGCTCTATACAGCTAACAAACAACGGCGATGCACTAGTGATTGGTCGTGGAACTTCTACATTTCTCTCTGATGAAGAGCTTGGCTTTGGCTGGGGCAGCGGCTGGTATCAGACAGATGCAACGTATCTAAGGGTGCGTAATAATAAGTCTGTTTACAGCACAGGTGATGCTAGGTTTAGTACTTACTACGACAGTAACGACACAGCTTACTATGCAAACCCTAACAGTGACAGTAGGATGGCTAGACTGCTTGTTGGTGATGGCAGCAACTACATCCGCATAGGTGACGAGGGCGAAGGTGCTAATACTAGTTATTCTCGCATCAGAACAGACTCAAGTGGGAATCTTTATTTAGATGCAAAAGGATCACAAAATATATATTTAGGTTGGTGGAGTAGTCCTGCTTCTAGGGTTTTCTCAGAAATGGGCGCACAGTTTCCTGTTTACTATGACCGCAACGACACAGCCTACTATACAAACCCTGCAAACAACTCTGTGATGAATCAGATCAGTCTGGGTGTTCCAGGCAATGGTTCAAATACCAAAGGCCGTTTTATAGCACTAGAGGGCAACACAGACAGTAATGGTGAAGCTTCTAGTCGTATATTCTTCTCAGAACACAATAGCAGTACTGCGAGTATGGACGGATATGGAATGTCTCTTGGCTATCTTGGTGGCGCTACAAGTATAACAGGTACATCTGGTAACGCTTGGACAGGTTTGTCACAGATCAGCAATGGTCAGTGGGGAATGTGGGGGCATGATGGTAATGCTACAGGCGCACTCGTTATGTACGGTGATCGTGCTGCTACTTATGTTAACTTTTCTGGCAATGACATTAGTGGTATTAATATTGGAACAGCCGGTAATTCATTCCGTGCCCCTATCTTCTACGACAGTAACGACACTGCTTACTACGTCAATCCCAACGGCACATCACGCCTAAACGCAATCGACTTTGGTGATAGTAGCCCAACACTTTCCCAAGACGGTGATTATTTAAGAGTAACAAGTAGTTACGGATATGCTAATATAGGGGCAGGAAACAGTAGCTACTTTCATTTTTCCACAGACAGAGGCCAGTTTTACTTCAACAAGACGATACAAGTGGATGGCGATGGCATTCGCATGTACGACACCGCCGCTGATGTTCGTGCATATATCTTTTATGATCAGAGCGATACAAACTACTACGCTGATCCTGCAAGTACATCTGTATTTAACCAGATCAACGTCACTACCTTAAATTCAACATCTGATATTCGTTTCAAGTCTGATCTGCAAAAGATAGACAGCGCTGTTGATAAGTTAAAAACGATTAGCGGCTACACCTACATTCTAAAAGATCACGATGATCGCAAAGCTGGCTTAATTGCACAAGAGGTAGAGGGTGTTCTGCCAGAAGCTGTCAAAGGCAGCGAAGATAAAAAACTCTTAGATTACCAAGCGACTATCGCCCTGCTTGTTGAGGCTGTCAAAGAGCAGTCTGAACAAATCGCAACCCTAAAATCACGCTTAACAAAATTGGAGCATTGAGATGAGCATGACATATTCTTGGGAAATCACATCCCTCAAAACGCAAAATCAAACTAACGCCGATGGTGACACATTAGAAAGCGCTGTCGTTCAAACCTACTGGAAAAAAACGGGCACTGATGCAGATGGAAACACTGGTAGTTTTTCTGGCGCAACTCCGTTTACGGCCACAAACACACCAGCGGGTTCATTTGTAGCTTTGGCGGATCTAAGTGAGGCAATGGTATTAGGTTGGATAAAAGCTGTTGTTGTTGGTGGATACGAAGAACATGTAAACTCGCAGATACAGAGCCAGATTGACGAACAGACCGTAACAGAAGCCGATATGCCTTGGGCGTAATATATTAAATTAAGCTAATAGTGGGGACACGACGATGGCTATTCAAATCAACGGCACAACAGTCATAAATAACTCTCGGCAATTAGAAAATATTGACAGGTTACAACTAGCTGGGACGAATATAGACGTATCAAATGCAACAACTTCAATAAATTACACTAATCCAGCACAAGACACTTCAAACGCGAATGGTGCAACGTCTGGAGGGTTATACGTTAGATCAGGAGGCGCTTGGTATTATCGATTAAGTCAAAACGCAAACTGGTCGGGGGCGGTAACATTAGTGTGCAGCAAAAGCGATAGCAGTTCGAATAATGTAGATTCAACACTATCGTCAATAGTTGACGGAGACACAATGGTAGTCTGGATCAACTCTTCAAATTATGGGGTTTATGAAGTAAACGATTCAAGCATATTTAATTCATCATTAGCCCGCTTCTTCGATGTAGACTTCGTTTCTGGCGTTGGAAACTTTGCGGTCGCAAATAATGGCGCTCTTCAGTTAAAAGTGGGATTTAGCGCCGTAAGTACCACTTTAACCAAAACCAACCCTACAGCGGCGCGAACTATTACTCTGCCAGACGCAAGCGGCACCGTTGCGCTTACAAGTGATGTTGGCGGCGGGGCTACGGGTGGGGGATCAGACGAAATATTTTATGAAAACGACACAACCGTTACAACAAGTTACACCATTACAAATAACAAAAACGCAATGAGTGCTGGCCCTATAACAATTAACTCAGGCGTCACTGTTACAGTCGGCACCGGGGAAGCTTGGACGGTCATTTAATGGCGGATATTCTTATATCATCTGACTTTGGTTTAAAATGGGGGAACGTCACTATTGCTCCGCGAGAGCTTGCTGACAATATTTCGGGCATTGATATTCAAAACGGACTGCTTGTTTTTGATGCGGTCAAGATCGTCAATTCTACAGATCGTGAATTCATTACAGATAGTAGAGGAGTTAGCCATATGCTGAATGACCTTGTGGTAAGGATTTTAGGAGAATGAGTAATTTCACAAAATATCGAGTAGTCTTTGATGACCCCGATGCTCTCGATGAGCCGACTAAAGTCCTAGTTCCAGCGCAACAATGGTTGGA
>Ga0181402_1000168_pt1 | contig 23591 bp, 21 predicted proteins | sample 25SPOviralmetaG_FD_130131 | JGI IMG/M metagenome (GOLD analysis project Ga0181402, IMG submission 130131) | Marine viral communities from the oligotrophic San Pedro Time Series (SPOT) site, San Pedro Channel, CA, USA - 25 SPOT_SRF_2011-08-17 | ecosystem: Environmental > Aquatic > Marine > Strait...
AAGGTCCAATAGGACCACAAGGAACGGAAGCAGGCCCCCAGGGAACGGAAGCAGGCCCACAGGGTACAGAAGCAGGCCCACAGGGTACAGTAGCAGGCCCTCAAGGAACAGAAGCAGGACCTCAAGGCACAGAAGCAGGCCCTCAAGGTCCAATAGGACCTCAAGGAACAGAAGCAGGACCACAAGGTACAGTAGCAGGACCACAAGGAACAGAAGCAGGCCCTCAAGGTCCAATAGGACCACAGGGTACAGAAGCAGGCCCTCAGGGTACAGTAGCAGGCCCTCAAGGCACAGAAGCGGGCCCTCAAGGCCCAATAGGACCACAAGGAACAGAAGCGGGCCCTCAAGGTACAGTAGCAGGACCTCAAGGCACGGAAGCAGGCCCTCAAGGTCCAATAGGACCACAAGGAACAGAAGCGGGCCCTCAAGGAACAGCATTTGGTCCTCAAGGAATAGCAGGTCCTCAAGGAGTAACAGCCCCACAAGGTCCAGCAGGTATATTACCCTTAAGTGGAACAACTCCAGATGGTGTTATTACATATGATGGTGATGGTACTGGTACTGTAGAAAGCGATTTTAAATTTGATGGTTCAACAGTTGAAGTTAATGGTAAATTAACAATTAAGGAGTTTGCATTAACTGATGGTAGTACTATATCTTGGGATTTAAAAAAGGGCTCAAATTCATCAGTAACATTAGGTGGTAATAGAACTTTAAGTATTACAGGTGCTGCAACAGGAGATACAGGTTTAATATTAGTAACTCAAGGTTCAGGTACAACTTACACTTTAACCTTACCTGCAAGTTCTGTTTTAATAGGAGGTGGAAGTTATACAACTACTACCACATCAGGAGGAACAGATGTATTAGGTTTCTATTATGATGGATCAAAATATTATTGGAGTGTACCAGGAGCATCAGGGGGATCAGCAAATAACCCAACAGCTATAACATCAGGTACTTATGATGTAGTATTATCTGATGCAGGTGGGGATTTAAAATATGATTCAAGTACAGTAGGTATAGAATATTATGCAGATACAGAAGAACTAAGATTAGGTGGTGATGTCATAGCATATTACTCCTCAGATGAAAGATTAAAAGATAATATTGAAATAATTCAGGACCCAATTAAAAAAATTAAACAAATTAAAGGTGTTAAATTTGACTGGAATAACAATACAGAAAAAGAAGGAACTGAAATAGGAGTTATTGCCCAAGATATAGAAAAAATTCTCCCAGAATTAGTAGTAAGTAGAGAAAATGGTTATAAAGCTGTCAGATATGATAAATTAGTAGCTTTATTAATTGAGGCAATTAAAGATCAACAAAAACAAATAGACAGTTTAAAAGATGGCAGATCATAATTTTTTTCGAATTTTAAATAAATTTCCTGGTGCAACTAAAGAATTATGTTACCCCCTAAGGGGATTAACAACAGACCCTATTAGTGGTAGTTATGATTTTACTACGGCATATGGAAGTCATTCATTTTTATTAGATAAAAATTATAGTGGATTTGATGCTAGTTACATAACCTCATCTGCAGCACGTACTGGTTTGGATGTTACAATGGGGTATGATCAAACTCAAAACTATTCTAATACTTTCTATTATAATTTTTCAATAAGTGCTATGACTGATGATTTTAGAATTGAACAATTTGGTTTAGATCATCAAGGAGATGGAAGAAGTTCTGAAGTAACCCATATATCTTCTTTTTATACAAGTAGTGAGGCTATATTTAATGCTTTAGGTTTAACTAAATTAAACGCAAGTAATACCATAAAATCACAACTACTTAGATTAGATTCATCTACAAGATTTCAAGTTCCTTTTAACTCAAATACTTTTATATATACAACATTAACTGAAGTTGATGGTTCAGCAGATAAAAGAAGTTTTATAGTGCAATTAAAAATGACAGGATCTGGGGTGTTTAATAAAGGATATGTAGAAACTATAGATATAGATAACACAGATACAAAAGCAATTGAAATTGATAATAATGGAGATTATTGTAGTATAATAGGATTTGATATAGGACACCAATACACAAGCTCTCTAGCTAGAAACAGAAGAAGCCCAGTAGGATCAGGGGATGAGGCAGATTTTAGAAAATCTATATATGTTATGTATCACACAGCTTCATATGCCGGGGGCCAAGGAAGTGCATCAGTAAATACTATAAAGATAGATAAGTTACCTGTTACAGGTAGTGTAAACTCATCAGGACTTTCACTTGGATTATTAGTAGATACCCCCTCTATGAGACAGTATTCATCTTCAAAACAAGTAAATAACTGGCCCTCTTCTTATTTAGTAGAAGGAGAATATTATGGTAACTACCCATTTTTCACTTCAGTTCCTACATATTGGATTAAAAATTTTGATGCGGCTACAGGTGGTGGTGATTATGAAAATTATTATAAAAATGCAAACTCGCCAATTAATAAAAATTATCTAATAACATATGCTGGTGGTTATGTAACATCACAACTTCTTACATGGGAAGATCCTTCTGACGGAAGAACAGCTAATATTGGTAATAAAGTAAAATTACATACTTGTGAAAAACTTTCTCCGGTAAAACCATTTGATTATGGAGGTGGTATTAATTATTCAAATATATCTAATACCCCATTTTTAGATGGTAATTCTTTTAATCCCGACGCTCATTATTCTTTCCCTATTACTAAAAAAAGAGACACTTATGGAACTGACGCAGATTATACATCTTCATTTTTTGCTTTTAATCCTTCGGCATCTTATAATGCTTATGAGCTAACATAGAAATATCTCTAATTTTTTTATAACTAAAATAATTATATTCATATTTATAACATATATTATAGGCCATAACGGAAGTGGGCTCATTGAGTAACCAACCATAATAAAACATTAAAATGCCAAATTGGAAAAAAGTAATAGTTAGCGGTTCTAAAGCTTCATTAAAAGATTTATACTTAGAAAGACACCTAACCGCTTCTGGGGTAATAAGTGGATCAATTATAAGTGGGTCAACTATTGATATTCAAGGTGGTTCAAAATTAAGAGGTAATGTATTCATTTCCGATTATATTCATCATATTGATAATGCAGGTAGTCGTTTTGGATTTTCCGATGATGATGAATTTAAATTAACAACAGGAACACATGATAGACTTACAATTGAAAATGGTGAAGTCACTATTTCAGGATCTAGTGGAACATCTTTTCATGTAGAAACACCCTTTACAGCTTCAGGTTTAGTCCAAGGCACTGATCAAACTAGAATATTAGTTGCTAATGAGGATGGTCATATAAAATATAGAACAAATATATCACTCCAAGGTACAACAGGTCCACAAGGTACTATAGGAACACAGGGAACAACAGGAACACAGGGTACTACAGGTACTCAAGGAACAACTGGAACCCAAGGAACAACTGGAACCCAAGGAACAACAGGAACACAGGGTACTACAGGAAGCCAAGGTGTAAATGGTGTACAAGGCACAACAGGAAGTCAAGGTACAAATGGTGTACAAGGAACAACAGGTACTCAAGGAACAACAGGAGCACAAGGTGTAAATGGTGTACAAGGTACAACAGGAGCACAAGGTGTAAATGGTGTACAAGGTACAACAGGAGCACAAGGTGTAAATGGGGTACAAGGAACAACAGGGAGTCAAGGTGTAAATGGTACTCAAGGGACAACAGGTACTCAAGGAACAACAGGTACTCAAGGAATAACAGGAACTCAAGGTACAATAGGAGCACAAGGTGTAAATGGTGTACAAGGTACAACAGGGAGTCAAGGTGTAAATGGTACTCAAGGATCAACAGGTCCTACTGGATTACAAGGTACAACAGGAACACAAGGTGTAAATGGTGTACAAGGTACAACAGGAACACAAGGTGTAAATGGTACTCAAGGGACAACAGGAAGCCAAGGTAGTGTAGGTACTCAAGGAATAACAGGAACTCAAGGAACAACTGGTACACAAGGTAGTGTAGGTACTCAAGGAACAACAGGAACACAAGGTACAACAGGAACACAAGGAACTACAGGTCCAATAGGCCCTACAGGTGTACAAGGAACTACGGGTCCAATTGGTCCAACAGGTGTTCAAGGTACAACTGGAACTCAAGGTACAACAGGAGCACAAGGAACAAATGCATCAACTTCCATATCAGGTAATACTGATAATAGAGTAGTAACAGCTACTGGAGATAATTCTACTCCTTTTAATGGTGAAGCAAATTTAACATTTGATGGAAATATTTTAACAGTAGGAGGAGATGTTGATAAAAAACTTTCACTATATAGAGCAAATAGTACTAGTGGAGTTACATCATCATTAAATTTAGATTTCAATGATTCTTCAAATGCTCAAACTACATACGCTTCCATAGTAGGAAAGAAAAAAGCATCTACTAGTGGTAATTTAATATTTAATACAAAAAACGGATCTGATTTAAATCAAGCATTTGTAATAAATTATTTAGGGAATGTAGGTGTTGGTGAATTAACCGGTGAACCACAAGCTAATATTCATGTATTAGATGATGGTATAAATTCCAAAATTAAATTCCAAAATAGTACTACAGGAGAGGGAGGACAAAATTTTGTAGAATTTGGTTTATCTGAAACAACATCATATATCCAAAATACGATTCACGGAGGAGCTATTCAATTTACATTACAAAATAATGCAGGAACTAATTTATATCCATTTTATGTTTCAGGTTCAAATGTTGGTATCGGAAACGCTCCATGGTTTACAACCCCACCACAAGTTGAACTTCATGTCTCTGGTAGTGCAAGAATTACAGATATTCCCACAGGTACTACAGAAACAGATATATTAGTTGCTGATAGCGAGGGTAACATAAAATTAAGATCAAACTTATCATTACAAGGAACTACAGGTCCTCAAGGAACTACAGGTCCTCAAGGAACAACTGGTGTTCAAGGTACTACAGGGCCAATTGGTCCCACTGGAGTACAAGGTACAACAGGCCCAATCGGTCCAACAGGTGTTCAAGGTACAACAGGTACTCAAGGTAGTACAGGTTCACAAGGTTCAACTGGTACACAAGGTAGTACGGGTCCAATTGGACCTACAGGTGTACAAGGAACAACAGGCCCAATAGGCCCAACAGGTGTACAAGGAACAACAGGTCCTTTAGGTCCACAAGGTACAACAGGTCCAATCGGTCCAACTGGAGTGCAAGGTACAACAGGCCCAATAGGCCCTACAGGAGTACAGGGAACTACAGGCCCAATAGGTCCAACAGGTGTACAAGGAACAACTGGTACACAAGGTAGTACAGGTCCAATAGGTCCAACAGGAGTACAAGGTTCAACAGGTCCAATTGGCCCTACAGGAGTACAAGGAACTACAGGAACACAGGGTAGTACGGGTACACAGGGTAGTACGGGTACACAAGGTTCAACAGGTCCAATCGGTCCAACAGGTGTACAAGGAACAACAGGCCCAATAGGTCCAACAGGAGTTCAAGGTACAACAGGTCCTATAGGACCAACTGGAGTGCAAGGTACAACAGGAAATACTGGTCCAACTGGAGTTCAAGGTTCAACAGGTCCTACTGGAGTACAAGGTACAACAGGAGCACAAGGTACAGATGGTAACTTTGGAGGTAATTCATTTGATTATACTTTTGATACTGGTAACTCAGCATCAGATCCAGGTACAGGTAAAATAAGATTAAACTTCTCAGCAACACCTTCTCAAAGAGAAGCTACAAAAGCTTATATTGATATTACTGATGATGATAGTAATTCAATACAAAATACATTAGTAACAATTGATAATGTTACTTCCGCTATTCATGGACATATGAGATTGTCTAATAGAACGGATGCAACACAGTTTATAACATTTGCTATTACAGAAGCCACAGACAATACAGGTTGGTGGATGTTAAATCTAACTAATGAAGCATATTCATCAAATAATCCATTTTCAAATGGAGAAGATATTATAGTATCATTTGTAACTACAGGGGATAAAGGAGATTCAGGAGTGCAAGGTACAACAGGTCCTACAGGTGTACAGGGAAGTACAGGCCCAATCGGCCCAACAGGAGTACAAGGAACTACAGGTCCAATCGGCCCTACAGGTGTACAAGGTAGTACTGGTCCAGTAGGTCCAACAGGGGTTCAAGGTAGTACAGGCCCAATCGGTCCAACAGGTGTTCAAGGTACAACAGGTACTCAAGGTAGTACAGGTTCACAAGGTTCAACCGGATCTCAAGGTTCAACAGGTTCAACAGGTCCAACAGGAGTACAAGGTTCAACAGGCCCAATTGGCCCAACAGGTGTACAAGGAACTACAGGAACACAAGGTTCAACAGGTTCACAAGGTTCAACAGGACCAACAGGAACTACTGGAAACACAGGAGCAGCAGGTGGTACAGTAGCTAGATTTAATGGGTATGATGATAGTACTTTAAATGGTTCAACTAATTATTCAACTGCGGGTACAACTGCATTTTTAAAAGTTGATACTACCCAATTTGGATTAGATCCAGCTATCAATACAAACTATTATTCTTTTACTAATCAAGGTGATACTATTACTGTTGATGAAGATGGTTTTTATATAATTAATGCTAATATTGTATTTTTATTAGCAAGTAGAGGTTCAAATAGATCAATGGTAGCTGCTAATGTTTATATTAATGGAGCTAAACAAGACGATACTTATTCGGATTCATATGGAAGAGGTTCTAGTTATAACGAAGATATAAATGTATCTATTAAAGCTTATTATTTCTTATCAGCTAATGATACTATTAAAATACAGCTTGAAGCGGCTCATATGGATAGTAGCGGTACTGGTACTGTTTCAGTACAAGATGCTGTTTGGAATGTAGCATTTGTATCTGCAGCATCAGCAACAGCAGGTAATGATGGAGCACAGGGTCCAACAGGTCCAACTGGAGTGCAAGGTAGTACAGGCCCGGTAGGTCCAACAGGAGTACAAGGTTCAACAGGCCCAATTGGCCCAACAGGAGTACAAGGATCAACAGGAACACAAGGTTCAACAGGTTCACAAGGTTCAACCGGATCTCAGGGTTCAACAGGCCCAATAGGTCCAACGGGAGTACAAGGAACAACAGGTTCAAACTCTATAGTACCAGGTCCACAAGGTTCAACAGGTCCTACAGGTTCAAGTATAACAGGAGCACAAGGTTCAACAGGTCCTACAGGTTCAAGTATAACAGGAGCACAAGGTCCAACAGGTAATATAGGCCCAACAGGAATAGTAGGCCCTACAGGAGTACAAGGTTCAGTAGGTGCAGGTTCTATAGTACCAGGCCCAACAGGTGTACAAGGCCCTACAGGTGGTATAGGCCCAACAGGTAATAGTATAACAGGAGCACAAGGCCCAAGTGGTCCAAGTGTAACAGGTCCTACAGGTGTACAAGGTCCTACAGGTAATATAGGCCCAACAGGTAATAGTATAACAGGTCCAACAGGACTACAAGGCCCTTCAGGACCAAGTGTAACAGGTCCAACAGGTGTACAAGGCTCAACAGGTGGTATAGGCCCAACAGGTAATAGTATAACAGGCCCTACAGGTGTACAAGGCCCTTCAGGACCAAGTGTAACAGGAGCACAAGGTCCTACGGGTGGTATAGGCCCAACAGGTAATATAGGCCCAACAGGTAATAGTATAACAGGTCCTACAGGTTTACAAGGTCCCTCAGGACCAAGTGTAACGGGATCACAAGGCCCTACAGGTGGTATAGGCCCAACAGGTAATAGTATAACAGGTCCAACAGGACTACAAGGTCCAAGTGGTTCAAGTATAACAGGCCCAACAGGAGTACAAGGTCCAGTAGGTGCAGGTTCTATAGTACCAGGCCCAACAGGTGTACAAGGCCCTGCAGGACCAAGTGTAACAGGTCCTACAGGTTTACGAGGCCCAACAGGAATAACAGGCCCAACAGGTCCAGCATCAACAGCAGTAGGTCCAACAGGTGTACAAGGCCCTTCAGGACCAAGTGTAACAGGTCCTACAGGAGTACAAGGCCCAAGTGGTTCAAGTATAACAGGCCCAACAGGAAATGCAGGTCCAACAGGTGTACAAGGCCCTTCAGGACCAAGTGTAACAGGTCCTACAGGTAATACAGGTCCTACAGGTAATACAGGTCCAACAGGTCCAGCAGGAGGATTTACTACAGATTCTAATGCTCAAATAAAAAGTTTAGGTGTAGGTGTATCTGCATCAGGTGTTGCAGGTCATATTAGAGCTACTAATGATATTGTCGCTTATTATTCATCGGATGAGAGATTAAAAGATAATATTAAGGAAATAAAAAATGCCTTAGGTAAATTAGATGAGATTAGAGGTGTAGAATTTGATTGGATATCTAAAGAAGGTATACATGAAAATAAAGGACATGATGTGGGTGTTATAGCCCAAGAAATAATAAAAATACTCCCAGAAGTAGTTACTACTAGAGATAATGGGTATATGGCTGTTAAATATGAAAAAATAATTGCTTTATTAATTCAAGCTATTAAAGAATTAAGAATTGAAGTTGAAATTTTAAAAAATAAATAGTTATGGGAATATCTTCCAGTGGACAAATAAGTATGCTAGGGATTGCAAGAGAAAAGGAATACATGAACTGTAATTCAACTTCAACTCCAACAGGCCCTATTTCAGCCGCAGATTTATGGAATGGTACTAAAAATTGTGGCCAATCAGGAACTAATTGGGAAGATACAAACTCAGGACAAAAGTATACTACTTATCCCAAACCAGCATATGCACCATTTTTTGCACCCTCCCCTACAAATGAAAATAGAGTAGCTCCAAAAACACCTGTAAATTTAAGCTATGCACAATGGTATAATTATGACCAAGATAGAAAAGGTACTTGGTTTGCTGAATCTAATTTTCCAATTTGTAGAGCTTTTGGTGTAAGTTTTGGTGATACTAATTCTGCAGTATTTACACTTGGTTCTATAAAAGGTCTTACTCCATCTGTTAATGGAGGTTTTGGTGCACAATATATAGCTGGTTGTTGTAAATCATCAACTACAATAGAATGGAATGGAAGTAGTTTTAGCACAGGAGGTAGTACTCCAATAAGTGCAAATATGGGTACTGCTGGAGAAACTTCTACTAGTGGGATTATTGTTCGCCCTAATATTTCAATATCAAGCAATTCTTTAACAACATGTCAAGGTAAAGCATTTACTTATAATGGAACAACTTTTAGTACTAAAACCTTATCATGTAATGTTAGTAATAGTAATTATATGTATACTGCTCAAAACCCATCATCGGGTATGACATCTAATGGATTTGGAAGTGCAGTAGCATTACATGTTGGTGGTGCTGGTACTGGTTGTAGAGTAATGCAATACCTACCAGATGGAGGTAATGTTAAACATAGATTTGTAGCTAATATGAATGCTGGATGTAGAATATTAGGTGGTGTAATAGGAATATACCCACAAGGTGATGCTACAACAATGGGAGGTTATGGAGCTGCATTGAATCCAAGATGTGATACAGAACAATATAATGGTGCTTCATGGTCAACTAAAGCTAATATGAGTTCAGGTAGATTTGGATTTATGGTTGGATCAGAAGGATCTAAAGATGGTCGTAGATGTGTATGGGGTGGACTAAGTACACAATCATATTCAGGTGCTCTTTGTAGTACAGAAGATTTTAATGGTAGTTCATGGTCTACCAGAACAAATTATCCTATAGCAGGTATTGCTGGAGCTTTTCATGCTGGTAATGGGAAATATAATGGAGGTGCATTTTCATGTGATTGTGCCCTTTCAGTAGGTGGATTTGATAAAGCGGGATCATGTTCCCCCTCTGGTAATGCAGTTGGATACGCAATAAATAAAGCATATAGTTTTTGCGAAAATAGTCAAAGATATGCAAATGTTACCTAATTAAATATTTATAATAAAAATGGAATTTACAGGATCAAATTATTATCACTTTATATATACTGGATCAGGAAATGATTTATGTTTAGCATCAGAAACAATTTTTGGAAATATTACTATGTTTGATTATGGTATATACCAAACAGAAGTTACAGGATGGGTAGAAAGACATAATGCAACCCCAATATCAGCATCACAAGCAACAGATATTTGGAATACAGCCGACACTAGTTCAGTAAATGGCATTTTACCATCAGATTATAGTGACGTTATAAAATATTATTATGTTAATCCAGAATCAGCTAGTATAGAAAATAGTGATCAAGAATATTTATCCGGTTCTCAACCTATCCATAGTTGGACTTCTACTATATATAGAACTAAAAATCAACCATGGGTAACAAAAGTTGAAGGAGTTGAATTATCTCAATCCCAAGCTGAAACATTATATAGTGCATCATCCTCTGCATCTTAAGTATAAGATAATTTGGATTTTAAATAAAAGTTATTTATATTACAATTACAATTAAGTTATAGTTATGGCAAAAAAGAAAAACCAACTGGTTAAAAAACAAAACACACAAGAAATTACTCCTTTTTTAGATAAAACTTCATCTTTAGGTAGTATAATGCATGTTTTAGATGAAAATGATACAAAAACCATTATAGATTTACAAACAGAATTAGAAGAAACATTCACTAAAAGCCAAGTTTATAGAACAGAAACGGAGGCCAGAATATCAATTCTTAATGATATTAAATTCCCAACACCAGCATCTAAGTATTGGCAAGCAGTAAGAGAGCAAAATTTACATTTTGAAGAAGCAGTTACTGAGTCATATCATATACGTCATTTAAATCTCCAAATCTATGAACATGAATTAAAAATTAAAAAATTAAAGGAAAAAGGTGCTCATGAACTAAAAATATGGAAAAAGGAATATTGGAGAGACACTAAAAAAGCAGAATTAAATAATGTTAAAAGAAGCTTAAAGTGGAGAATTAAAGAATTAAAACAGTGGTCTAAAATTAAAAAAGAATTAGATAACGGTACTTTTGATACAGTGAATCCAGATACTCATTTAGGAGAAACTTATAAACATTACTGGGCTAATAGAGTTAAAGCTTTACATTCTAAATCGGGCCCAGGGGAAGTTATGAATGCTTTAGGTTCTTATATAGCATCAGAAAGATTAACTACCGAAGATAATAAAGTTCTTCCTTTTAATGAAGTAGATAATTCTCCACCTAAATTTATTCCTCCTGATTTAACTAGAATAGAAGAATCAGTTGATAATATACTTAAATATGAAAAGGAGATAAATGAAGGAGAACATATTCCACAAGAATTATTACCCCCTAATAATCAACTAATGGATGAAAATGTACCTGATATAGAGTATGACAGTGATAAACAAAGTTGGTATTAATGAAAGAAGAATATACTAAACCATACTTCCCACATGCAAAAGTAGAACCTATATTTCCAATAGGTATAATGACTTTTAAATATGAAGATGATCTAAAAATGGACCAAATGTCTTATTTTTTAAAGTCTCAACTTTTAAACCCAACAGTAGATGGTTATGGGAAAATTTCAAAGGATACTTATATTTTAGATAATCCTGAGTTGCACTCTTTAAAAGATTTTATTACTAAAGCATTTTTAGATTATGCAAAAATAGTAGCAAGAATTAAAACAGATGGAATAACATTACTTCAATCATGGATATCAGTTAAACTACAAGGTCAAAGTCATCTACCTCACCAACATTCAAATTCAATGCTTTCAGGAGTTTTTTATTTTGATGAATTTGGTGAAAATTCCCCTCCTTTATCTTTTCATAAAGATATAAATGCTCATAACCAAAGTTCATTACTTCCTGATCTTGAAGAAGACTATAATGAGAGTGATTTTGCACAACATACAAGATATTACTATCCCCAAAAAAATACTTTTGTAGTATTTCCATCATACTTAACACATGGAGTACCAACAAACCCTTCAAAATCACCAAGAATTTCTTTAGCTGTAAATTGTATGACTAGTAATATTTTTGGAAATGAACTAAATTTAGCAGGAATAAATTATGACAAACTTAAAAAATAAACAAAAATATGTTATTTGGCATATTGAAGGAGGTCTAGGAAAAAATGTAGCAGCAACTGCTTTAATAAAAGATCTAAAATTAAAATATTCAGATAGAAAACTAATTATGATAGTTACTTATCCTGATATTTTTCTAAATAACCCCCATATTGATAAAGTTTATAAACTAGGAAATACTCCTTATTTTTATCCTACTTATATAAAAAATAAAGACACAATTATTTTTAGGCAAGAACCTTATTTTGAAGACGGTCATATAAAACAAGAACAGCATGTTATAAAAAGTTGGTGTGATATTTTAGGAATAAAATTTAATAATCAAAAACCACATATAACAGTTAATTATAGTCAAAGTAAATTTGTTGAAATGTGGGTAAGAGAAAGACCTATAATGTTACTCCATACATCAGGAGGGCCTATTGATAATCAAAACCAACCTTATTGTTGGACAAGAGATATGCCTATCGAAGTAGCTAATAATATAATTAATAAATTTTCAAATCAATACCACATAATTCATATAACTAGGCCTAATGGTTATCAATTAAATGGGGTTGAAAGAATTGATGGTCCCCTAAACAGTTTTCAATTATTTTCTTTAGTAGTAGTAGCAGAAAAAAGAGTATTAATTGATTCATGTTTACAACATGCTGCAGCAGTATTTAATAAACCATCTACTGTATTATGGATTGGTACTTCTCCAAAACAATTTGGTTATAATATTCACAAAAATATAGTTGCTAATGAGCCAAAACATGCTTCACAATTAGTAGATTCATATTTATTTAATTATAGATTTCAAGATAATGACTTCGAATGTCCTTATACTTCTCCTGAAGAAATGTTTGATATAGGAGAAATACTTAATACAATATAAATGGTAGTTCATGTTATATTCCCAGATAAAATCCAAAAACCAGTGGGTGGTTTAGGTGAACAATTTGGACATATATATTCACGATTAAAAGATAAAATTAATTTTCAAATTATGGGTCAACCAGAAGATGAACCCATGAAAAATTATTATCCTGTTAAACCCCTTTTAGATAAAATTGGACATTCAAGTTTAAATTCAATAGCAAATTATATAAGTTGGGCATTTGAAAGTATTAATTGTAAAGTTAAACCTGATTTAATTCATGCATATGACTGGACAAGTTATTTACCTTCTGTCTATGCTGCTAGATATTGGAAAGTACCATTATTATGTTCAATGCAATTATCAGCTAAGGGTTTAAGAGAATGTGGTATAACTTATACTTCAAATTATAATGATTTTGATGGTTTTTGGATTCATCAAACCCATGAAGAAGCAGAATATTTAGGTTTAAAAGAAGCCGATAAAATAATCCACGTATCTAATAGTTACTCTAAGAGATTTAAAGAATTTGAAAATAAATCAATAATTATACCTAATGGTATAGATTTTAATTCATTTCAAAATAAACATAATAAATATCCATTTCCTGGAAAAGGCAAACGTAAAGTAATTTATATAGGACGTTTTGCTACAATGAAAAACATTAGCAGTTTATGTGAAGCTTCTATTCCTGAAGATATAGATTTATATTTTATAGGAGATGATAGGGGAGGTGAAGGTTATATCTATGATGAAATGATGGAAAAGTGTAAAGAACCTAACGTTTATTATCTAGGTTATTTAAGAGGACAGGATAAAATAGATGTACTTAAATCAGCCGATGCTGTTATATTACCTTCAAAACATGAGCCTTTTGGTATAGTTGGTTTGGAGGCGTTAGCTTCTAGTTGTATATTGATATCATCTTTTATTGATGGTATAAATGATTACCTTACAGAAGATATAGGTATAAATTGTGGTTTAGATTCTTGGTCTATTAGCAATGCTTTATATGACTATAGTAACATACCAGAAAAAGAATTAAATATTAGAAAACAAAAGGGATTAAAAATAGCAAAAAAATTTGATTGGGATAAGTTATCTCAAGAATATTATAAAGTGTATAAAAATTTAAAAAAATAAATATGTATAGTAGTTTTAACTTTAAACAAAAAGAAAATGATGCTCAACAATACTATTGGTGGAAAGAAGCATTTAATAAAAACGAATTAAAAACAATATCTGATGGTATACAAGCTTTAAAAGAACAAAAAGCTTCAACTGTAGGAGGTGGTGAAGATGATATTCGTTCTTCAAAAGTAAGGTGGATCCCACAAAATAGCAATTGGTGGTGGTTGTATGAAAAGTTACATAATTTAGTAACTGAGGCAAATAATACTGCATGGAAATTTGACCTTCATGCAATGCCTGAACAAATACAATATACAGAATATTATGCTACTGAAAAAGGCCATTATACATGGCACCAGGATATAGGTCCGGGAATGTTATCAAAAAGAAAAGTGTCAATTACTGTTCAACTATCAGATCCTAAAGATTATGAAGGAGGAGATTTACAGTTATGGCAAGGAGGAAATTATGAAGATAATAGTTTTATTACTGCTTATAAGGGAGCAGGATCAGTATTTACATTCCCTTCTTATATGATGCATAGAGTCACACCTGTTACTAAAGGAATTAGACGTTCTTTTGTATTATGGGTAGGAGGATCACATTATAAATAAAAAATATATATTTATAATAAAATAATTTAATTATGAGTTCGATTCCAAATTTTTTAATAGCCGGAGTAATGAAGGCTGGAACATCAGGAGCGGCATTAAATTTAAATATGCACCCTGAAATATATTGTGTAACTCCTTATTGGAAGAAAAAAACTGTTGAAAAATACAATTATGATACAGGTTCTTTTGTAGGAGGTATGGCCAATATGGGTAATAAAGAATTAGATTTCTTTAATGAAGTTACAAATTACAACCATGGTATGGATGTATATAAAACTTTTTTCCCAATAGCATCATCACCAATAAGAGGAGAAGCATCTCCTAATTATTTTTGTTTAGATGAAAATAAATATAGTGGTATTGTATCAAGAATGAGTGCTAGCTTAGATACAGCAAACACTAAAGTTGTTATATTTTTAAGAGACCCAATTACTAGAGCATATAGTCATTGGAACCAAATTCAACAACCAGAAACAACTTTTGGTTCTCGTTATAAAGGTAAAACTTTTAATGAATGTACAGAACAATCATCTAACCCACAAAACCAAAATGCTATTTTAGGAAGAAGTGAATATGCAAATAATTTAGCTTCTTATAGAAGTGTATTTGGTGCTAATAATGTGTATGTAACAACTCAGGAATCTGTAGTAGCTAATCCATTAATCGAATACAATAAAATATTTAATTTCTTAGGTACTTTTAACTTACCAATAGATCCTGGATTTAGAATGTCTAATGTATCGGATTATACAGGTTCAATTGATTCTGGTTCATTGGCTTGGTGTAAAAATTACTTTAAAGATAATGTTACAATAGTAAAAGAATTGTACCCTGATTTAGATTATTCTGGGTGGAATAGTTATTAAAATATAGTTAAATTGGTTATGAATTTAGAAATACATGCTGTTACAGTATGTGTGAATTATTCACATTTACTGAAATATACAATAGAAGCCAATAGACATTTTTTTAAGAGATGGGTAATAGTAACCCATAAAAAAGATTTAGATACTATTGAATTATGTAAAAAGCATAATTTAGAATATATTTTATCTAAAACTCTTTATATGAGGCAGTTTTTTAAAAGTGGAGCTATAAATGAAGGTATAGAATATTTAGGTGATGCAGAATGGATTTTACATATTGATGCAGATATAGTATTACCCCAAAATTTCCCAGAAGTATTTAAAGGGGATGAAAGTGGAAGACCTTTAATAAGAGGCTCATATAGAAATTGGCCTGATGGTAAAGGCAAAACATTTACAACTCATAGATTTAGAAAATATATAGACATGCCAATCCTTTCTCCCTTATTATTTTGTATGGGAAGAGTAAATGTTGATAAAGATGAAGATTTAGAAAAATTAAATATTCAAAAATATTTTGATCAAGAGGATAAAATAGTCCAATCACATAAAGGTTATGGTTTTTTCCAATTATGGCATAATCCTACGTTTAAACAGTTTTACCATCAGAATCTACAATATATCTACCCGACTCAATCAAAAAATGCAGGAGCTGATGATTGGATCTTTTCAAAATTATTTAATAAAGTAGTATCTCTTAGCACATATTGTGTACATTTATCACCAGAAGAAGTTAATTGGGATGGAATAAGCCTTGGGGCAGTTGGTCCTACTTATACAATGAAAGAATATAAAAAAATGAAAAAATGATATATTGGCTCACAGGCCAACCTTGTGCTGGCAAAACAGTTTTAGGAAATATGTTAAAAAAGTATTTAGAAAATACTAAAAATGATAAAGATCCAAATAAAAGATATAAAATTTATAGAATAGATGGTGATGATATGAGAGAATTATTCTCTAATAAAGATTATTCTATTAAAGGTAGAGTAGATAATGTGGGTACGGCTCAAAGAATAGCCCACTACTTACATAACCAAGGTAAAGATGTTATAGTTTCTTTAGTGGCGCCCTATTTAGATCAAAGAGAGGATTTTAAAACCCTTTTAGGTAATAATATTAAAGAAATTTATGTACATACAGCAGAACCAAGAGAACGTGATCATTGGAAGGCAATTGCGTATATTGGTCCCCAAGAAAATTTTATTAATATAGATACTACAGATGATACCCCTGAAGAATCTTTACAAAAAATTATAGATCAAATTTAATGGAGAAAAAAAATACATACTTTTGTGATATAGATGGTACTATATTTAAATATCGTAAATTTGAAACCTATGAAAATACAAAAGCTGAAGGTATAAAATCTACTATAGATTATTTAGATCAGGCGGCAAGTGAGGGGCACATGATAATTTTAACTACAGCACGCCCCGAATATCTTAGGATGCATACTGAAATAGAATTACATGAAAATTATGTTCCTTATGATAGATTAATCATGGGGATTGAAAGGGGACCTCGTTATCTAATTAATGATATGGATCCTAAAAAACCAGAAAAAAGAGCAATTGGAATTAATTTAGAAAGAGATAAAGGATTATGAGTAAACAATATTCAATGTTTATTGGTAGATGGCAACCTTGGCACCAAGGGCATCGATGGTTAATAGATCAGCGTTTAAATGAGGGTAAAAACGTATTAATTTGCATTAGAGATGTAGAACCAAACGAAAAACAACCTTGGACCCCACAAGAAGTTTTAGTAAATGTATCAAAAGAATTGGATGATTTAGTACAAGAAGGTAGAATAAAAATAATTATTATACCCGATGTTGAATCAATAAATTATGGAAGAGGTGTAGGATATGATGTTATAGAACATATACCTCCTGAAGATATAAAAGAAATATCTGCCACTAAAATTAGAGCTAAAATGAGAAAAGATGGTAAGTTATAAAAGACATATTGCCAAATCCGTAACTTGGAGAATAATTGGTACTTTAGATACTGTACTTATATCTTGGGTAATAACAGGTAATTGGAAATGGGGAGTAACTATAGGAGGAATAGAAGTAATAACAAAAATGGTATTATATTATTTACACGAAAGAGCTTGGTATAAACTAAGTAATTTTGGTTTAAAAAAAATAAATAAAAGATAAGTATGATTACAAATTTAGTTAAGTTATCACTTGAAGCAGGGGGAAAAATAGCTCCTTCTATTATTCCCGGTGAATTAATTGATGGAACAGGTTTATGTAATTCTTCTGTTTTTATTGATGAAAATGGTGATATAATTTTAAATATAAGACACGTTCATTATTCCTTATACCATAGTGAATTTAATCAAAAATATTGGTGTACATGGGGGTGTTTAGCTTATCTAAATCCCGAAGATGATATATGTTTAAAAACAGGAAACTACTTATGTAAATTAGACCCTGATACTTTGTATGTTAAAGAATTTAAAAAAGTAGATACTTCTAAACATGATATTGAACCAAATTGGGAATTTAAGGGTTTAGAAGATGCTAGAGTGGTAAAATGGGATGAAAAATTATTTATATCAGGTGTAAGAAGAGATATTATAGATAATGGAGAAGGGAGAATGGAACTATGTGAAATTAATTGGGATAATAGTCAATGTGAAGAAATTACTAGGGACAGAATATTACCCCCTTCCTATACTTATTTAGAAAAAAATTGGATGCCTATTTTAGATATGCCTTATTGTTATATAAAATGGACTGCTCCCTTAGAAATTGTAGAAGTAGATTTATCTACTAAAAGAACGTCGTCTGCACCTAAAGGTAAAATAAATGTTGTAGATAGTAAAACTATTATTACTCGAGATTTTACACTTCCTGGGGCTAGACATCAAAGAGGTGGATCACAAGTAATTCCTTTTAGAGAAGGAAGAGTAGCTATACTACATGAATGTAATTTTTTTCATAACGATAATGATAAAAAAGATGCCCATTATTACCACAGATTTATTTTTTGGGATAAAGATTGGAATGTAACTAAAATTACAAAACCTTTTAAATTTATGGAAGCCCAAATTGAATTTAATTGTGGTTTAGCTCAAAAAGGAGATAATTTTCTTATTACTTTTGGGTATCAAGATAATGCAGCTTATGTATTACAAATGCCTATCAATATCTTAGATCAATTAGAATATGATAATTCAGGTTTAAGTACAATAATATCTAATAGTGAGGATGAAAAATTTATTTGGAAACCTATAAAACCAGGATTGTGGAAAATTATTAAAAAAGAAATTTTTGAAGACAATATCTATCAAAAATATAATAAAGTACAGGATGGAGATGTAGTAGTAGATATAGGAGCTAATGTTGGAGCTTTTTCTTACCTTGCTTTAAAGAAAAATATTAAACATCTATATAGTATTGAACCTTCAAAATTACTTCTTCCTACTTTAACTAAAAATATTGGAGAAAATAATAATGTAGATATAATTAATTATAGAATATCAGATAATAATTCATCTAATAATGTTATAATACCTACTGATTTAAAAAATAATATCTATGATGACCCCGGATCGACCTATGATAATATTAAATTTAAAGAGTTAATAAAAAAATATAAAATAGAAAAAATTGATTTTTTAAAATGTGATTGTGAAGGTGGAGAGTATTATATATTTAATAAAGAGAATAAAGAATGGATAATCAATAATGTAAAGCATGTAGCAGCAGAATTTCATCTTTGGGGCATCCCTTCAGCATTAGATAATTTTTACATTTTTAGAGATCTTTACTTACAAAACAAAGAAAATTTTATAGTAGAAGATAGAAAGGGAAATGATGTAACAAAACATATGGGTAATGATAAATGGTTAAAAGCTTATAGTTGGGATAAAAGAACTAGAGCACAATTAAACATTTATATTAAAAACTGTAAAGAAATTTAAATTATGGGAGAAAAAGAAATTCAACCTTTATTAGAGAAATATATTTACTCCCCACATGACCCAGAAATAAATTTTTGGTTAGCTTGGGAGTATGAAAAAATAGGACAAAATGCTGCTGCTCTTTCTTATTACCTAAGATGTGCAGAATTATCAGATAATAAAGATTTGGTTTATGAATGTTTGCTTAAAACTTGGTATGTAATTAATAAAACAACCCGTAGGCCAGTTTATTGCCATAAACAATTATTAACAGCAATAACCCAACATCCCAAAAGACCAGAAGCATATTATTTATTAAGTAGGTTTCACGAAGAAAAAAAAGAATGGAAAGAAGCATATTATTATGCTAGTACAGCTTTAGAATTATGTGATTTAAAACTTCCTTCTTTAAGAACAGACGTTGATTATCCTGGTAATTTTATATTATTATTTCAAAAAGCACTAACTTTATGGTACGTGGGTCAAAGAGATGAATGTAAAAAATTATGGAAACAGTTTATAACCACAGGAGATTCAACAGACCATTATCATCAAATAGGTAAAAATAATTTAAAAAAATTTGGTTTAAGTGATGATGAAATAAAATCTTTAACTAATAATTCTGAAGGGAAAATAGATATAATACTACAGGGCCCATATAAAAATCATGTTTTAGAAATAGCTAAACATTATTTAAATTTACCTTTTGTTAATAATATTATTATTTCTTGTTGGAAAGGAGATGATACTCCTACTACTTATCCTAATAATATCTTTATTATTAAAAATGACATCCCAAAATCAGATGGGACTGCAAATAGAAATTTACAAATAGTTTCTTCATTAAAAGGATTAGAATTTTCAAATTCTAAACTAGCAGTAAAAATGAGAAATGACCAGAAGTATGATTTAGATAGCATGAAAAAAATGTACGATTTTTATTTTAAACATCAAGTAAAGCCAAATCTAAATATAGATCATGATTTACCTTTAGGTAAAATATTTACTGCTGGGGTATTTGAAGGATTTCCTTTACATCCTAGAGATCATATATTTTGGGGTAATAGAGAAGATTTAATAAGACTGTTTAGTTGTCCCTTAGAACTACTTAGTATACATGAAAGGGCTAATATTAATAAAAGAGAATATTGGAAATATTATAAGTATTATATTAGAACAGAATCATATTTAGGCGTTCATTATGCCTCTAATTATAACGATGAAGTAAAAGAATTTTTACTTGACCCAAAAACTTTTTTATTTGATGAAGCTCCAAAATATAAATATGCTTTAAAAGTTAGTAAACCTTTAACTAAAGAATTATTTAAATCTTTCCCAAAATCGGGAATAGATTTAGAATGGGTTACATATGGGTGGAAAAATTATCCATATGATAATCAATATAATAAGTTTAATGAAAGGTGGCATGAAAACGATTATTAAAAAGTTTGTCATATTTATAAATAACTTTAAAACACACATATGAGTTGGACCTATAAAACACACAAAATAGGGGACATCACTCAATTTCCAGAAAATACATTCGGTTTCGTTTACATAGTTACACATAAACCCACTGGAAAATCATATATTGGGAAAAAAGTCTTATTTCATAATAAAAAAAAGCGACTTGGTAAAAAAGAGTTAGCAGCATTAACTGGAATTGTTGGACGTCGTCCTACCTATAAATTGGAAGTTAAAGAATCGGATTGGATGAACTATTATGGTTCTCAAAAAGATATTAAACAACTACTTTTAGAAGGTAAAAAAGATGAATTTGAACGTACAATTTTAAAAATGTGTCCTGATAAAAAATCAATGACATATTTTGAGATTAAATTTCAGATGATATATCAAGTATTAGAAAAACCAGATGAATTTTTTAATGATAATATTTTAGGTAAGTTTTTTACAAAAGATCTACAAGACATAGATTTTGATGAGAATCTCGTGCCTGAGGTTAAATAGTTTTATATATTACCACATATGGTAAATCAATTATTGGTTACGTTAGTAAACTCTGCATTAGGTTCGGGTAAAGCAACTGCTCGAAACAACTATGCATATCACTGTCCTTTTTGTAACCACCATAAACCAAAATTAGAAGTTAATTTAACTGAAAATCGTGAAGGTAAAAATCCATGGCATTGTTGGGCATGTGATGTAAGAGGCACTACTATATATTCTTTATTTAAACAATTAAAAGTAGATATAAGCAAATTTACAGAGCTGAAATCATTAGTTAAAACATCAAAGTCAATAAAAGAGACACAAGTTAAAACATCTATACAATTACCTAATGAATATATTAGCCTATTTTCCGGTGATTTAAACGATATATCAGCAAGACACGCGCTCGCGTACCTAAAAAATAGGAATATTGGTAAATCCGATATACTCAAATATAACATAGGTTATTGTAAAAGTGGTTTATATTCAAATATGATTATAATCCCAACATATGATGCAGATGGTAGATTAAATTACTTTACTGCTCGTTCATTTGAAAAAGAACCATATGTTAAGTATAGAAACCCCTCGGCATCTAGAGATATAATCCCAAATGAACATTTAATTAATTGGAATGTCCCAATAGTACTATGTGAAGGACCATTTGATGCGATTGCTATAAAAAGAAATGCAATCCCCCTATTAGGAAAAAATATTCAAAGTAGCTTAATGAAAAAAATAGTTACTTCTGTAGTAGATAAAATTTATATTGCATTAGATAGGGATGCAATTAAACAAGCTTTACACTTTTGTGAAAAATTAATGGCAGAAGGTAAAGAAGTCTATCTTGTTGATATGCAAGATAAGGATCCGAGTGAAATGGGTTTCAAAAATTTCACAAAACTTATACAAAAAACAGTTCCATTAACCTATTATAATCTAATGGAACATAAATTATCTATATGATTAAAAAATCATACAATAGAATACTAGAGATCTCAGACGATCACAAACAAATTACATTACCTGACTCAAGGTATTACAGACGTAATGGTGAATTTTACCCATCAATTACTTATGTTTTAAATTGTTATCCAAAAGGTAAATATTTTGAAGATTGGTTAAAAAAAGTAGGTTATAGTGCAGATTGGGTTGTTAAAAAGGCAAGCGAAGAAGGTACTGCTGTACATGAAATGATTGAAGAATATTTTACAGGTAAAGAATTAACATATCTTAATAAAGATGGTTACCCTAAAATGAATCCATTAGTTTGGCAAATGTTTTTACGTTTTGTTGATTTTTGGGAAACACATAAACCAATATTAATTGAAACAGAAGTACATTTGTTTAGTGAAGAACTAAAAGTAGCTGGTACCTGTGATTTAATTTGTGAAATTGATGGTGAATTATGGGTTATAGATTTTAAAACATCTAACCATTTACAAACTACTTACGATTTACAAAGTGCGGCATATGCTCAATGTTATAAAGAATGTTATGGTAAAGAAGCAGCACGTGTTGGCGTACTATGGTTAAAATCTAAATCTAGAGGTGTAGATAATTCAGGTAAACGTTTAAAAGGTAAAAATTGGGAAATTTTTGAATCACCAAGATCACAAGAAGAAAATATAGAAATTTACAAATCAGTAAAAAGTATATTTGATATTGAAAATCCTAAACATAAACCAGCAACAACCTCATTTAAAACTACTGTAAAAAGAACCGCGTAAAAATTAGGCTACGCAGGAGAAAGGTCGTATATTTACCCTGTTGATAATTAAGTCAACATGTTAAATAAAGGTTATGCAAGTATTAAGGTTTTTTACAGATAAGTTAAGTGGTGATGAATGTGCGATTGTTTGGAATGGCACAGAAGAAGTTTGCATTTCAGCGGATGAAGCTTGGGACATAGAAGCTATTGCCCAAGCTCAACAAGATGCTTATGAATTAAGATGTGAAAAGGGTTATTAATTAAAATAAAGGTTATGAAAAAAATAGTTTATTTACACGGTTTAGAAAGTGAAGCAGGAGGTCCAAAAGTGTCTTTCCTAGCAGAAAAAGGTATGGTTTATGCTCCTGTTATGGATTATGAAACATTAGATTTAGATGAATTCATTTATACTTTAGGTATGCCTGATTTAATTATAGGCTCTAGTATGGGTGGTTATATTGCTGATATGATTGGTTCTAAATTAGGGGTTGA
>Ga0181402_1000169_pt1 | contig 23581 bp, 39 predicted proteins | sample 25SPOviralmetaG_FD_130131 | JGI IMG/M metagenome (GOLD analysis project Ga0181402, IMG submission 130131) | Marine viral communities from the oligotrophic San Pedro Time Series (SPOT) site, San Pedro Channel, CA, USA - 25 SPOT_SRF_2011-08-17 | ecosystem: Environmental > Aquatic > Marine > Strait...
ATGTTGGCGTACAGAATTTAGAACAAGTATCAGAAAAAGTACAAGAAGTTGTACAGGCAGTAGTTGAAGAGGCTATTGATAATGTTGAAGAACTTACACAGGAGCAAGTTGAGGTTGTTGCTGAGGTATTACAAGTTAAAACTGAAGATGTTGCTATCGTTGCAGAAGCGATTAAATCAGACACAGTAGTAGCAGAAGCAGTAGAGGAATATGTAGAGAGAGCTGTAGAAAACGCAGATGTAGAAAACTATACTCTTGCTGATGTTGTTACAGAGGTACAATACGAAGCATTTTTAGAAAATCCAATAGAAGTATTTATTGATGTTGACATACAAAATATAAACATTGCTGACATAGGTAATGACATGACTACTGACCAAAAGGAAAAAGCTCAAGAAGTTGTAGTCCCTGTAATTTTGACTAGAATAGCTACTATGGCTTCATTTATGTTTAGGAAATCATTATGATTAAAAAAATATGGAATTGGTTTATAGAAATAATTAAAGAAACATTAAACCTTTCGTGGACTTTAGTTGGTTTAGTTATAGCTACGCTTACATTGACTGGTTCAGCACAACAAATAACAGGACTTGCTACAATAATTACACTTTGCGTATGGTTATTAACTATAAGTTTTAGAAAAGATAAACCCAATAAAGATAAAGGAGTAAGCAAATAATGGATTGTTGTGGCAATGGTTGTTGTGGAGGTAGTTAATGTGTACAGTATTTGTTAAAGAAGACAATTCTTTTATACAAATATGTAATTGTTTACATGGAAGTGACATGTGTAAAGACGAAGAAAGGAATATAGAATATGAAATTACAAGTAATTAGAACACAGTTTGGACAAGACGCAACTAATGGTATGTTGTTTATAGATGGATTATTTGAGTGCTACACATTAGAAGACCAATATCAAGAAGTAAAAGTTATGCACGAAACTTGCATACCTGAAGGAATATACGATATAAAATTTCGTACTGTAGGTGGGTTCCATACTAGGTACAAAGAAAGATATGGTAGTTCTCATTATGGAATGCTTTGGTTACAAGATGTACCTGGATTTGAATATATTCTTGTACATACAGGTAATACAGATGAACATACATCAGGTTGTTTAATTGTAGGTAATACACAAGCAGATTTAGATGTAGGTAAAGACGGGTTTATAGGTGGAAGCCGAGATGCGTACACTAAGTTATACAACAAGGTTGCAAAGCAGTTGCTTATAGGAAACCCTGTAACTATTGAGTATTCTAAAATAAACTTGACAGATAGTGTACAAGATATAGTAAGTAACAATGTACAATTAGATGATATTAAAGAACTTGTAAAAGAAAAAATGTCAGACATTAATGGTAATCTTATAAAGATTAATGCTAAAATAGGTAATAGAATTATTTCATAATGGGTAAGAAAAAGAAAACATATAAAGTTTCAAGCAAACCTAAAGTTGCTGCTATGAATGAGTATATATACAATACTCTTAAAGATGACCTTGCTAAAGAATATACAGCTAATAAACCTCGTAAACCTAAAGCTGTTTATAAAACTCAAGTAGCTAAACGTACTAATTTAAAAATAATGCAAGGTGAACCTGAAAGATATAAACCAAAACCTAAAGTAAAAACATTTCGTGAAGCAGGTTTAAAATATGGTACAGGATTTAAAAGTAAAGGTGGTAAACCTTTACCTCCAACTACATCATTTACAAAAATAGACAGTCGAAAAACAACTAAAATATTAAAACAAGCAGGTTATCTTACAGAAAGTGCTTTGGGTGGTGAAGGTATAAGTAAAGCAAAGTTTGGTATACCTAAAGGTAAAAACCCTACAATTAAAAAAGGTGTAAAGAAAACTGTAGGTGATGTTGTTGGTTATAAAACAGCTAAAAGTGCAGAGAGTACATTAGATGTAGCACAACAAAGACTTGGTGGTACACAGTTTAAACCTTCAAGTAAAAAAGTTACTATTTATGATACTGATACAAAAAAAAGAAAAGTTCCAGGAAGTAAATATGTAGGTGGTAATCAACCTTTATATAAATCAGGTACATCTTCACCATTAAATAAAAAAGTTATTCAAAAAGCAAGTAAACCTTTATCACACACAGCAAAAAAAGCAGTACTTGCTAGAGGTGCAAAACTTGCAGCTAAAGGTGCAACACGTTTAATACCTGGTGTTGGCACAGCTATGTTAGCTAAGGACGTATATAATGTTTTAACTAAATCAGAAGCTACTAAATATGTACCACAGTTTGGTGCAAAGAATGTATCTAAAAAATACAAAAAAGGTAAAAACTATTAGTGTTTGATAAGGTTAAAAGAAAAAGAAATTCTGATGGTACGTTCAAAAAGGACGTTGCGTGGACACCATGGAACGAAGCATGGAGTTATAAAATGAGTGAAGACTTAAAAGATATGATTGAGCGTACAGCTTGGACATTCGTAGAAGCGTTCATTGGTGCATTAACTGTCGCTCCTCTTGTTGGTGTAGAAGCTGAAACACTTCAGTTAGCTGCTCTTGCAGGTGGTGGTGCTGCGTTAGCAGTCATTAAGACATACGCTAAAAAACAAATTACTAAGTAATGGCACACAAAAAACCTAAAATTAAGAACGAAGATAAAGCTAAAAAACTTATCATGAGTGAATTAAAAATTGCTGATGAAATGCGTAAAGCAAGTAAGCAATTATTAGGTACTAATACTGCACGTCCTGAAGTTTTAAGACGTGCAAAAAGATATGCTAAACTAAGTAATGAGTTAACTATGAGAGCTGATGATAGATTAAAAGCGTTACGAGGTTCTCAAAAAACACGTGATAGCTATAGTAAAAGATATGGAGATAAATAATGCCTGTAACTAAAAAAGGTAAGAAGAAATCTTATAAGCCTACAAGAAAAAAAATTAAGAAGTAGTTATGTCAATTGAATATCGTGGAGAGCGTTTCTCAGGTTACAATAAACCTAAGCGTACACCTAACGCTAGTAAATCACATGCTGTTTTAGCTAAAGAGGGTGACAAAATTAAACTAATTAGGTTTGGTCAACAAGGTGTATCAGGTGCAGGTAAAAAAACTGACGCTAAATCTAAAGCTAGACGTAAATCATTTAAAGCACGTCACGCAAAAAATATTAAAAAAGGAAAAATGTCTGCCGCGTATTGGGCAAACAAGGTGAAGTGGTAATGGCTAAAAAAGTTAGTTGGAAGTGGGGTGGCAAGACTTATTACGGAACGTTAATACGTGAAACTAAAACACATAAGTTTGCTAGAACTCACAATGGTAAAGTAAAAAAAATTAAGAAGTAGGTTTCCTTGAAAGAAAACCTGTAAGCAATTCCCTATAAGCAAAGTTAGCACCTGTTCGTTGCCTACCGTCATATACATCATGATGATGTTTACATAATATAGCTACATTATTAATGTCAAACTTACGTTTTGGATTACCACCCATACCTATTGCATGTATGTGAGCTAACTCTAACCATTTATTATCTGTACAGTAAGCCCACTCACACGCGTAATTAGCCCTTTTAAGAGCTACTTCTCGCATTTCTGATAAGTTGTCCATTAATATAATCCTACTTCTTCAAACCAAGGATTTTTGTTTGTACCACTATCGTATGTAGCTATAGCTTTGTTAATAAATTGTGTAAACATTTCTAGTTTATCAATTGAAAAAGTAAATGTATCTACTCTATCGTACGTAGTATCTTTACCATTTTCTTTCCACAATAGTAATAGTCTTTCTAGTTTTTTATACTCGGTAGTGTAAGCATAAAACTTTTCACCGTCCTCATAATATGTAAGTCTGTGTAATACTACTTTCATACGCAATCCTCTACTTTATGTGCCATACAATATGTACACAAATCTTCTTTATCTAATGTTGTTTCAGGTACTTCATTGCATTCTTTACATCTTGGGTAATCGTAACCTGGAATAGGATAACTCATAAAGTTTTCCCATAGGTTACTCCCAATACAAAAGCAGTCATTGCAAGAATTATTATCTGCATTATTTCTATCATATACATTCTCCTATTTCTTCTATTGGTACAAGTATTCCTTTACTTAAATTGTTATCTCCACCAATAGTTTTGTTTTTCCAATACTTACGAGCTAAGGCTTTCATGCGTTCAATAGGTACAATGTAAACCATTACTATTGTTTCGTCTTCACGAACTAACATTAAAGCCCAATACTCTGCTTCTGTTACAGCTATGCCACTAGGTTTACCACGACATTCATATTCTACAAAATGATTGCCTGTAGTTTCCCATATGTGACGTTCTGATTTAACTTCTATACGTTTACCCTCAAAAAATTCTTTGAGTGTTTCTTCCATTTGTATACCTTTGGCAAGGTCAATATCAAATTTATTTGTATAGTCTTTATTCTTCTTCTGCATTATCACGTGCATTAATTGTTTCATCAAATGAAATAACAAATTTATCTAATAGTTTATTAACTTCATCTACGTTAGGTGATTGTACCTCTAACGTTTTTTTAATTTTAAATCCACCACAAGCATTAGCTAAATCAATAGCCCATTCTTGAAGTTTTGTTTTGTCTGAAAAAATATTCATTCCAACACCTTTCACTACTAGACCAATGATGCCAACCGTCATTGTAAACTAACCAACTAGCTACTGCAGTTGACACATACGGGTCTGTTCTATTACTTGTTATATTTAACTTGGGTTGTAACCATGCCCAAGTAACATCATTGAATTGCCACAAACCAACATCTCTTGTGCCGTTTGTGTTACTACCTACAACAGCAGGTCTACCTGAACTTTCGCAGAAAACAATTAACATAGCTTTAAGTATGTCTTCTAGTTCAAAGTGTTCTTCTATTGTGGGATACCATTCAATTACGTGTTCTACTTTTTCTTGTGTATCTACACATAATAAATAATTATCTACTTCTGCAGGTGTAAGTGGAGTTGTTACTGCACAAGCTATTATTAATTCAATCATTCTTCTTCTAAAGATTGTGGCTTTTTATATTTCCTACCCATAATGTGTAAGTCATATGCCATACAAAATTCATCTAAGTCTTTTATATTAAAGCACACAAGACCATCAGAAGTACCGTCAGGTTTAGCAACAAACACAAAAGGTCTGTCATCATTAGGCAAGTTAGTGTCATTTTGTTCTTTAGCTTTTACAAACCTATTCCATAATGACTGTACTTGCTTACCTGCTTTAACTTCAACACGAATAAAGGCTTCATGCCACCCTTCTTCATGTACACGGAGGTGATGTAACTTCGGCTCAGGCATTTGTAACTGCCTTAATGCTTCTAATTGCTTACGTCTTCCCTTGCGTTTGTTACGTGACCCCTGTCTTTTATAGTCAATCTTTTTATTGGTTACCAAATCCCCACTCTTTCGGTAAATCATTGGAGTTTAACCACCATGACTTACGCCATTTACCTGTGTGAGCAGGACATTCATCTTGGTCACGACCTGAACATACAAAATCAGGACTTCTATCTGATTTCTTGTCACTTCTATTGTCATATACTTTGTTTTGACAAAAAGGACATTTCAAATCATCTCTAACTTTTTGCATATCTTCTACCATTTCAGTAACGCCTCCTAGTATTGCGTCTGCTTTAGTAATAATGTCATCATCATCACTAACATCTGCAACATCACTTGATAATCCAAGTTCTATTTTAGCTAAGTATCCGTCAATCTCACTGTCACTCCAAAGAGATTTATCAGGGTACTTCTTTACCTTTGCATAGTTATCTGCTAGGTCAAGAGCAAATTGTTTCTTTCCTTTATCAACCCCCTCAAACATCTTTTCAACTGTATGATTAATAAATGTTACTTTATCAGCAGTAGGTTGAGAGGTATCGTTAAAAGGTGCTTCGTCTTCACCTATTTCTTCTAAGGGTTTAGGCTCAGGAGCAGGAATTTTATTTTCCTTTTTCCTCATATCTATCTTAGTAACCATAACATTGTCTGTATCAGGGTCACTTGTAGTTGCTAGTGCAGTATGTTCTTCTTCTGATACATCAGAACCCGACCACAGTTCTACACCTAAACCGAAACGCATGCATGCTCTTTTGAATGCGTCACTTTCTGCGTCTTTAAGATTAGTTCCGTCATTAAACTTTGGACTATCTAACTTGAACGTATCAATATCTCCAAAGCCGTCATAACTTCCCATATCTTCAATAGTTATCGTACCTTTAGCACCAACTATTCTGTTCTCACCTTTATGTAAACCATATACAGGTTCACATGACCATGAGTATTTAACACCACTATCACGTAGTCTTTCTACATAATTAGCGTGTGGAACGTAATCCCCGAACTTTCCTGCAGGAGCTTTTTTAACTAGCTTCTTTGGGAAAGGGGATAGCAATTTAACAGGCTTGTCTGCCATATTATTTCCTTCCTTTATTCATTTACTTTTATCTGTTCTCTCTAAATAGAGAACAGTAAAAGAAAATGCTACTTTATTTTGTCTAAGCGTGTAACTCCTCTAGGTAGTTTCTGAAAATATATTTCATCATTTATACCTTTGAATATCAACACAGGAGTATCCCCTGTGTACTCTATTCCTACGAGTTGTTGTCTGCTATTGACATTAACATATGTCATATACTATTTATTATAACTATACATCACCTAATTGCACAAGATATTCAGCAGTAACTCCATGCTTTGGCTTACAAAAAAGTAAGTATTGACATGGTCTACCCATACTTGCTAACTGTTCTAAGGCATATGTATTGTAACTTTCTGTACTTCCATTAATCCATAGTCGTACATCATTAATATACTGTGTGTTTGGTGTATGAAAATGACCTGCAATAGCGTAATTAAAGTCAGGCATAAGTCCTTGACTAGCTAATGTTTTCCAACCCATTATCTTTTTACCAAATCCATACCATGGAAACCCACCAAAACCACGAACGTTATCACCATGCCATAAGAAAAACTTACATTTTTCTCCTAAGTCTGCAATATCAAACCAATGGTTATCGCCTGTAGTGTCAGGTATTGTCCATTTAATTCTAGGTTCTTTAGCGTATATCATCTCCATAATCTTGCCTAACATTCTGTCGGCATTACTATCAGGGTGATAGTTTTTACGTGAACGTCCACCTAAATGTCCGTGATTACCAATAACCCAATGAACATCTACTTCCTCAAAGTTTGCAAGTAATATGTCAAAGAATTGTGTCAATATTCTTGGTGCGTCAACTGTCACTTGGTTGTACAATGAAGCGTCAATTAGATGTTCTTGCCCAGGAAATATAAGTTCTCCCTCAACAATGTCACCTACTGCAAACACTGCACATTTCGTCACGTTTGTTGCTTGTCTTTGTATGTTTGTTAATTCAACTATTTTGTGTGCGTATCGTACAACACGTTCTTCTGCAACTTTTGTATTATAAGTTGGAGTAACTTTAGCTAGTTGAACATCACTAAGTATTGCACAAGCTATCTCTTTACCATTAACTTTCTTTTTAGAAAGTTTAGGTTTAGGAATTTTACCTGCACGATATGTCGTGATGCTTGTTTTAACTGCGTCATACACAGCGTCTACAAGTTTTTCTGTTTTGTTTTTAGATTTCTCTAATTGTTTGAGTAGCTTTATGTTTACTTGTTCAAGCTCAAGTATCTTAGCACTTTCAGCTTCTGCAAGTAATTTAGCTACATCTTTACTTACCATTTGCAAGACCTTGTAAATATTTTCTTACCGCAGTATCGCTTATTTTGATATCGTACTCTCGTTCAAGTATCATTTTTACACGATAGGGTTTAATTTCATTACCATTTTGTACACGCTCTTTTAAAGCGTTCCAAAAAGGCATGGCCTCATCAGTAATTTTACGTTCAACGTAGTTACCCATTGTGCCATGCTCGGCTTCTTCTATTAATTTATTTATATCTACCATAAAAAAAGTCTAACATAAATATAAATGAATACACGTGAATTGAAATAAACGCAAGTAAGGTGTTCATGAACGGTAACAAACCCTGTTTTCTGTATGAATAAATTTCAGGGAAACTAACCTGTGTGTAGTTCTCCTACACCTCTATTCCTCACTCACTTGTCATGCACTACACACGAAAGGAAATGCGTGTCGGTTGCCCGACAACACGACCTCTTTTATTTTAGTACATTTAACTGTTTAACAAATTGTTTTACTTCATTAATGTCAGCAAGTCTAGTTATGTGATATTTAGATAATGCTTTTACACATTCTTCTAAACCTTCTCTTGTAAAGTCACTACCTTTAGACGATACTTGTAAATCACTAACCCATATACGTTTTGGTTCTTGTTTGCCTAACCACTCTAATGCAGGTAAGTCAACAATATTAGCTCTACCACTGTATGTGTTAAGATATTCTTCATTAACACGTCTACCATTTCTAGCAATAATACGTAAGTCACCTGAACTACCCATACCATTGTACATAGCAATAGTAACTGCAGGTACTTGTTGCATAACTTCAAGTATATCTTCACCACTAAAGTGCATAGAACCTGAAGCGTCTATGAGAACAGTACCACCATATACGTTATGCTTACGAGAAAATATTTTCTTGTCTACAACATAACGTTGTATTTTGTTAGGGTTTGTACCATAATCTTTTGCTATACGTGTATAACCTTGACGTAACTTATTAGATAAATTGATAGAACATTGTGGGTTATGTACTTTAAGTGTACCCCAATTAGGTGGTGTTCCTGCTTGTTTCATGTCATACAATTTTTTACGTACATCTGCTTTGTTACGTTGGTCTAATGCTTTCAATGAATTAGTATCGTTTATACCTGCTTCTTCGTAAAGCTCATCTGTATCTAAATAACTATCCTCATCTTTTTCATCAGCAAGTTTTACTTCTTCTAACTTAGCTTTTTGTTCAGCAGATAGAAATACTTCTTCTTCTGTAGGTCTTTCACTGAACATTGATAGTATGTCAGATAAATCTTTAGCATACTTTTTAACACGATTGAATGATATGTTTTTTGTAATTGTACTTGTGTTTTTATTTGTAACAATCATCACTCTATGAAACCAATATGTTTGTTCTATTACAAACTCTAGGTCTTTAATACGTTGTGCAGTTAAAGTATGACTATCAATCATATCTTGCATAGCAATCAAAGTAGCTTCTAATTCATGTGACAAAGGGCTATTGTAGTTTCCTACATTGCCTTTTCTTGTTGCAAGATAAAGTCTGTGACTAAGCCAACTAGACTTTTTCTCACGTAAGAACGCAGCTGCGATACACCATTTAAGTATTTCAGATACGCTACCTTTTTCTACAAGTTGTCTTGTGAACATTTGTACTTCGTTAATACATTTATGTGGCTCACTCATAGGAATACCATGCCATGTAAGCAGATGATTTATTCTTATTTCTTCAAGCAGATGAACTGCTTCTTCCATAACACCTTGCTTTAATCTACCCATAGATTTGGGTGACCATTTAACATGTCCTAACTCGTGTCTACGAACCATACGACCATGTTGCAATCCACATTTGTGACAGTTGTCATCTAGTGGAACGTACATTTTTTTGTTGGTCATATCTGTACGAGGTCTTTCAGTTTCCTCAAAGACTTCCCAATCGTTTTCTCCTGTAACTATTTCAGGAAATGGTCTGTGTTGCATTATTCCTCCTCTGCTACTTCACCATGATACAAATTGACTTGTGCGTTATCACCAAATTCTAATCCCTCAAACACAACTGTAACTTCTACACCTGTATCAAGATGAATAGTTTGTGGTCTTTCACCAATGTTAAAATCTGCGTTAGAAAACGCTTCATTTATTTCATTTTTTGTGAGTATTCTTGTAGATGATATAGACCAATGTCTTTCATCTACAGAACTTTCACCTATGTGATATAAGTAGCTCATTCTTCTATGTTAGATAGCTTGATAGCGTCAAGTAATTCTTCACTTCTATCACCGAATACTAACTGACCTGCTGTATCCATATCCATAGATAACTCATCTGTAAGTTTAAAGAACTCTAACCATTTACGAATAGAAATACGTTCAAACTCATCATCTATAGTAGATGTATCGTTTATAACATCTCTCCAACTCTCAGGAAATTTCTCAAGTGCTTTAGGGTGAATACTATCTACGTTAATAGAGATAGGAAACCTATCCTTAACTGCTTGTGGCAAACTCTCAGGGTCTGCATTAGAAGTTGCAATTACTTGAAACCCCTCTGCAGGTCTAACAGTTTCTTTTTCTCTGTTGTTGAGAGTGATACCTGCAATAGTTTTGTCATCAAGTATTGCATGTAAGAAAGTCATTGCGTCTGGTGAAGCGTGGTCTATCTCATTGATAACCAATCTACCACCATTACGCCAAGCCTGTATAGCAATTCCGTCATGCCATACGAACTGTTGATTTTCTCCTATCTGATAATATCCCATAAGGTCTGCACTTGTGCTTTCCTCTGTAAGTGTAATTTGATACACATTTGGGTCACCATTGATGTTCAATGGTACGTTTTCTTTCACTGCTGATTGTGTCTTACCTGTCCCTGGGGGTCCGTATAAGAGTACTCTATCAGTTTTACCAATAACGAGTTGGGCTAATTCCCAACATGTTTGTTTTTTACTCATTTGTTATTCTCCAATCGGTACAAACCTGCAATACAAGTCCACACCATTTTTTTCATTTTTTCTTTGTCGGCACTCAAAAGACCCTTTATCTTTTAAGTGGGAAATGTTTTGTTGCTTCATATGTTGTATGTTTTGTACAACACCACTACTCCATCTCTCTTGTGTAGCGATTACATACCACGTGTTAGGATTGTTTAACAACACTATAACTTTGTCATGTGACAGAATTTTAGGTTGTCGCCCACCACGTTGTGTAGTCGCAGGTGGTTCTTTACGAACCATGCCGTCAGGTAACATATAATCACCTTTCCTTTCTTATAGATAGCTTGTAACACACAAGTCTGAGACAACTAACTTCGTGTATGCCTCGGCTCGTTATCATACTTTGACTAGTCTGAGCGAGAGGTTAGTTAGTTCTATCTTATGTGCTACAAGCTACCTACAACTCAATCGCTTGAGTTATGGTACAAAACTATTGCTAGTTTTGTGTAGATAGCGTTTCTATACACAACATGTGGATATTTATATCGTTGTTATGTATAGCTTACGTGAACTATTGCTAGTCCACAATTTTATTTTGTTTCGTATCTACCCCAAAAGGTATATACTCCACCTACGCAACGTGCTGCAAACTTAAAGCCGTCAGCTTCATAACGTTTGTTGTACTGTTTGGCTCTTGTCCAAAACGTGCCGTTACTTTTTCTAGTACCATTTTTGTTAGTATTTTTAGGCATAATTTCAAGACACACCCACATAAATGGTGTTTCTTTTAACATGGTATCCCATTTTCGTTCTACGAAAATAGTCTGTCTGCCTTTACCAAATGGATTTGATTTTGGCAACGTAGATAAGGTTGTACCTACTTTTATTTGCATATTTTTTCCTCCAATCATGCTTTAGTACCTTAGTGCCTACTATATGCGTTGAAACAGGGCATGTTGTTAAACATACAATAGACACTAAGCTATGCACACACTTTTGTGTAAGGGAGTACACGTGTATGCAGTAGCTTTTACCTGTTGGGTTTTATGCGTTTCCGATAAACTTTTTCGTTGATAACAACATTGTCATTATCTGCAAATACTCGTTGCGTTGGTTTATTCGTATCCCCATACGTTATTGTTGTTTTACCAAACGCTCTTGATACAGCTATTACGGGAACGCTTTTATGCCCAATAGTAATAAGCTCATCTTTTTTATCAACGTCTTTTGCATATCGTGAAATACCTTCATTGCAACTCACAACGGCTCCTCTCTATTTATTATTTAATCCCCTTAATAAATTAAGGGGTTAAATTATAAATTCTTTACCCACGCCATAAATTCGTCTGAAAGACCTTGTTCTTTTTCAATACGCCTTTCCATAAAGTATAGCCATACACCAAATATAAGTGCCATGAACATTACGCCACCCATAAATGCAATGATAAGACCTTGTACACTTAACATTATTCCTCCCTTAGTTCTTTTAACATGTCGTTTATTTCATCTACATTAACTAATTCATTATCGTACTTTACTTTGTCGCCTGTCATAGTTATATCTATATCCTTAGTAAATGCAATAAATTCTGCATAATCTTTGCAATCTTTTGCAATATCATACAATCTTTCATTGTTATTAATCCACAAAGAAACATTCCATGTTTCATAATTAGCCCAACCATTATATTTATTTTCTTGTGCGTGTTTCTTTTGGTCTACGCATTTTATAGATTGGTTTGTTTTTACTTTAGCTTTCATTACTCCTCCTCCTCTGATAAATATTCATCTTCGCAATCATCACAATAATTACCTTTCCAATCAACAAGTTCTTTATAGTTTTGCTCTGTAAAAAAACTTTTTACAATATCTTTTTTTGTGTATTCAGTTTCTAATTCAATTTGCACAAAATCAGTTATTGATTGAGAGTTCAAAAGTCCAATATCAAAATGAAAATCAATTTCAAACTTTGCTACAACTTTATGATTACATTTATCACTTATCTTTTGTATTTGTTTTTCAGTTAAGGGCATTATTCCTCCTCTTTTTTTCAGGTGTACGTGGTGCATCATATGACACACCATTGTACACTAATCTATATACAACGACTTCTTGAATTTATCAAGGTCGTATGTACGTTTTTTTCGTTTATGTATTCGTTTTACTTCCTCAAATAACTCACTTCTATAACCAAACTCTTCTTTTGGAAAAGTAAAGTTATATCCTTTGTGATATCTTGGGGAAGTTTTGTCGTGCTTTGTCATAAGTTCCTCTTACTAGATTGCTTTTTAACTGTGCGATAATTACAAGAAAAACATTGCACCATTACAAGTACACTGCTTTTGACATTGCTATGTATGCCTACACGTGCATAATTGTTTTGTCTACAATTATCGCATAACATGTCATTATCGTTTCCACTCACACGGACACTCATAAAATCTCCTAACTAATTATTAATTAATCCCCTTAATAAATTAAGGGGTTAATTAATTACTTGTCGTACGGGTACAAACCATTTTCTCTTTTGTAGATTTCGTATTCATATCTTGACCTATGAACAGTACACATATATTTTTCTGTACATCTACAATAATAATTCTTTTTTATATAAACCATTTAACAATCCTCTCTTAAACATTCTGCGTTTAATTAATTAACTTACTAACGTACGACTACCCAATAGTTCTTCGCTATTGTACAAGTCAATGCAGTTTTTAAACACAAGCCACGCATAAAACAACTCATCTTTTACGCCCTCGTTAAAGCACTCATAATCGCAATACCAAAAGTCATTATGCTTTATGTAAGGTATTTCTAATTTAACTAAACACATGCAACACATATTTTTTACTCCTCAAGTACAAAAACATTTTCATGTCCGTACTTTTTGTTTAATCTATTTAATTCTTTGAGAAACTTTTGATTAGTTTCATACCACCTTAAATTTCCATAATCAAATTCTTTTTCGTGAAAAACTTGAATACAATATTTTGGTTTTGTCATTATCTTTCCTTTTCTTTAGAACGGATATTTACAGTATTAATATACAGTTAATGTATATCCTACACCCACCCATTACAGGTAGGTGCGAGATAAACACTAAGCGTTTGCTAGAGCTTTCTTTTTTGCCCATACCTTTTTCATACGTGCAGACCTAATAGCAGTTAAGCCTTTAGCTGTTATGTGTGTAAGAGTAGGGTTTTTTGATAACTCTTTTATCATATCGCTTACATCAGCGAAGTTTTTACTCATAGGTGCAACAGTGTTGGATTTATTCAACTCTTTTACATCTGTAACATACGCATTAGACACGAAATATTCCTTAGTTTCTTTGTTTTTAACTATGAAATAGTTAGGTAGTATTTCGTTTTTGTCATTACGTACGTTATGTACTTCTGTTGTGTCGTTAGACAGAACTTTACTCATTTTATTTTTCTCATTTCTTGTATGTGTGTACACTTGGACACACCCCACATACATAAGGCATATCCACCTGCACACGCAGGTACACGTTGCTGAAACGTGTTTTAGCTCCACTCGTAAGAGTTCATGCTTTGTTTTTTTCAATCAGCATAGGGTATTTAATCCCCTTAATACCTTAAGGGGTTAAATATCCTAGTCATCAATTTCGCCATAATGATTTTCAATTGTAAGCAAGACATTTTGGATAATGTCCTCACTCGCACTACATTTACCAATAGTAGTTTCTACTACATTAGTTATGTCATTACGTATGTCGCTTACTTCATTGTCATTACTTTGAAAAAACTGTTTAGCTCTTTCCTCCATAATTTTTTTCTTTTCTTCTTCAGAAAAGCTCATCTCGGCTCCTTTCTCTTATAGGGATTTAATCCCCATACTCTGTATGGGGTTAAATACCCTAATCATTTTCACAAATCAAACAATCCTCTTGCGCGTGTTCTTCACAAAGAATTATCAACATTTTTGTGCATTCAAACATTACGAATGTTTGCATTCTGCGTGATACGCAGGTAGGTCGCATTCGGGACAAATTTCAATCATTTTTTTCTCCAATCTCTCTAGGGGTTTTATACCCCCTACTTAAGTAGGGGTTAAAACCTCCTAAAACCTAGGGTCGTTAGCCCAACTCTTGCGTATAGCGTTATCACGTGCAAAGTCTTGAGGGTCATATTCCACCTCAACCTCTACCTCGCAATATATACACGCGAAACCTTGATAGCCTGCACATATACATGAGTTCATTGGGTCTTTGTAGCCTAAAGTCATTTTCTCAACCTTTCTCACACGGATTAATGTATTTAATCCCCTTACTAAAGTAAGGGGTTAAATACTATTACCTCTCGGCAATAACCACTACATCTAGTGGCTCATTGGGAAACCACAATATATGGTGTATCGGTCTACTTTCTATTCTATAAGAATAGTCTAAGAGTTTCAGATACTTTCAAAGAACTTAATACCACTACATATAGTGGTGTTTAACTTGCATACCCCTATATCTAGGCACACATGATTATGTACACAAGCACATGACATACATGCCTATACATTATGCCTACGTACACTACCTGCATACGTATTACACACATGCGTTTGACCTACAGGTCTTAATGTGCGTACCCCCACCTGTATATATGTAAGTACTAAAAAATATTCTAGTAAAACATTGTAAAGGTAAGAAGACAGTAATTATAAGGAGTTTTGCCTTCTCAGACATAGCGGGCTAGTAAGGGAGAGAGAATTATGATTGGAACTTTTAGTTAATCCTTGAGTACTAGGTTTGTGTTACTGCTATATACTTCTACGTATCCCTAGCTTTCAGCACCCCGATTGCTACTTCACTTGTAACTAATTACTTGTTCCCAATGTTTGTAATTTAAAGTATGTTACCATATAATTATCATTACACAAATCTTTACAAAAAAGATAGGAAAATATGTCTAAGAAGATATGCCACGCTACTAACTGTAGAAAAAGATTAACAGCTAATAAATCAAAGTATTGTTCTACAGAATGTCAACGTAGACAGTATATGAAAGAATATAGACATAATAAAAAACAAGATAAACCTATTAATTCTAAGTACTCAGCGTTAACACCTATGAAAGGTAAACATTATCAAGAGTATGTAGATAGTGGTTTAGCAGATAAAGTTATGAATAGTGAGTTAACAGCTACTAAGGCAGCAGAAGTTATTGGTTGCCCAATAGCAACTATATCTAAAATGAACGCTGCTTACCAAATAGATTTACAAAACAAATTAGATGCAGAAGGTTGGCAAGTATCTACTGATGCACAAGCAGCACTAGAAAATTTCTCTGCATTTAGAAACAAATACTTTGCTACTGAAACAGGAGAGAAGTATGAAACTGCTAACTTTCATGAAAACTGGATAAATAAAATTTTACATTCTATAGAACATGGTGAGGAACTATTAATACTATCACCCCCTAGACACGGTAAAACAGAATTGTTAATACACTTTGCTGTATATCAAATATGTAAAAACCCTAATACAAGAATTATGTGGGTAGGTGGTAACGAAGATATTGCTAAGAATGCTGTGTCTGCTGTTCTTGACCAACTAGAAAGTAATGAAAGATTACAACAAGATTTTTGTGAACCTGGTAAAAATTTTAAACCTGATAATCGTTCAGGTAAGATGTGGGCATCAAATCAATTTACTGTAGGAACTAGAACTGTACCTGGTATTAAATCACCTACTATGGTTGCTGTAGGTAAGGGTGGAAAGATATTATCTCGTGACTGCGATATTATTATTGCTGACGACATTGAAGACCATCAAACAACTATGCAACCTGGTGCAAGAGAAAACACAAGACAATGGTGGACAACTACTTTGTCATCTCGTAAAGAGGAACATACTGCTGTAGTAGTAATTGGTTCAAGACAGCACCCTGATGACTTATATCATCATCTACTTAACAATGATGAGTATCAAGCTATTGTAGAAACAGCACATGATTTAGAATGTGATTTACCTGAAGCCTCAAATGAAATGCATATAGATTGTATGTTGTGGTCTAGTAAACGTTCACATAAATGGTTGATGTCAAGAATGAAAGCTGCTGAAACTACAGGTGGTAGACAAATATTTGAAATGGTTTATTTTAATCAAGCCTATGTACAAGGAACACAAATTTTTAATCCTGATGCTGTTGATAGTTGTAAACGTAATGAATTAATAGTTGGAGATATTCCAAAACAATTACAACTTGTTGCAGGACTTGACCCTTCATCATCAGGCTATCAAGCTGCTGTATTGTGGGGAATAGATACTTATAACTCAGAACTTTATCTTATAGACATAGACAATCAACAAGGTGGTGGTGTTAAAGCTGCTAATCAAATTATTAGTGATTGGTTTCATAAGTATGATTTATCACATTGGATAATAGAAGAAAATGGATTTCAAACTGCTATAAGACAAGATAACAATATAAAAGAATTTGTATTAAGAACAGGAATATTGTTACAAGGACATCTTACAGGCAAAAATAAACATGACCCACTATATGGTGTAGGTGCAATGGCAGAATTATTTGAAGCAAATAAAATTCATTTACCCTATGGCAATTCGGAAAGTCAAGCTAAAATAGATAGTTATAAAAGACAATTAGTGTACTTTGATGGTAAACCTGTTTCTAGTAGAAACAAGCATAAAACTGATATAGTTATGGCAGGTTGGTTTCCTATGAAGGTATTTAGACGTGTTCAAAAAGAACACTTAGCAGAGGTAGGAATGGAATACAATCCAAGTTTTAGTGGTTATAATATAACAGAGATGAATAACGCACCATGGCAATAGATTTAAATCAAAAGTCAGCACAAGAAGTAATTGATGCAGCACAAGAATTAGTTGCAGGTTCTCCTAGTGATACTAGACAAATAAATAAATATAGAATTAAAGCTATCTTAAATGGTGGTTCTGATGGTATACGTGCTTTATTAGGCAATACAATGGATACTGCAGATGCAGATTTATTACCTGCTCCAAACCTTTTACAATCAGGTATAGATAGACTTGCACAAAAAATATCAGGCATACCACAAGTACGTGTTGATGTAATGAATAATAATTCAAGTGACCGTGCAAGAATACGTGCAGAAAAATTAGAACGTATTGTTTCATCTTATGATGAAAAACAAAGATTAAATTTACAATTAGCACAAGCTGCTAGATGGCTACCTGGTTATGGATATTGTGCTTGGGTTATTACTAGCAAGATGGATAAAAATGGTTTTATATATCCTACTGCTGAACTTCGTGACCCATATGATACATTTCCTGGAAACTTTGGTGCAGACCAACAACCACAAGAGTTAGCTGTATTAAGAAGTGTACCTAGATGGAAACTTGCTCAAATATATCCTGAGTATCAAAATGTTATATTAAAACCTAATGAAAAGAAAAAATCAGGTGTAGGTAATACAAATACATCTCTTATAGGATATGACAGAGGTAATACTCAATCAGCAGATTGGGAAGATAATACAGGTCAAGGTGTTGATGTTATTGAATATTATGACATTACAGGTACTTATATAGTTTATCCTGAAACAAGACAACTGTTTGATTACATACCTAATGCATTAAGCACAGTTCCTTTTGTGTTTATGAAAAGATTTAGTTTTGATGAACTTAAAGGTCAATACGACCACACAGTAGGTTTAATGGCTATGATGGCAAAAATAAATATTATGTCAGCTATAGCTATGGAAGACGCTGTATTTACAGAAACAAACATTTCAGGTGAATTAGAAAGTGGACAGTATCGTAAAGGTAGATTTGCTGTAAACTATTTAGCTCCAGGTACACAAGTAAGTAAACCTGCAAATAATATACCTTATCAATTATTTCAACAAGTAGACAGATTAGAAAGACAACTAAGACTTGTTGGTGGTTACCCAGTAACAGATGACGCACAATCACCTGCAAGTGTTGCAACAGGAGCAGGATTAGCTGAACTTAATTCATCTATGTCATTAATGATTAATGAATATAGAGAAATAATAAAAGTTGGTATATCTGATATGGATAGTAAAAGATTAGAACTAGATGAAATAGTATCTGCAGAAATAGGTCAAGAAAGTAAACCTATGGCAGGTTATTTTAATGGAACATCTTTTTCTGAAAATTATAAACCGTCAACTGATATTGGTGGTGACCATAAAACTAGACGTATTTATGGTGTTATGGCAGGATTTGATGAACCACAAAAAATTGTTACAGGTTTACAGTTGTTACAAGCAGGTGTTATTGATGTTGAAACATTACAAGATAACATTGATGGTTTAGAAAATATAGCTAAAGTACAAGAACGTATTAGAAAAAATAAAGCAGAAAACGTTTTATTTGAAAGTGTACTTGCTAGAAGTGCAGAAGGTGACCCTGCTGCTACTATGGCAGTTATTGCTGTATATGAAAATCCAAACGGTATGACTGAAATATTAAAACAATTTTATACTCCTGAAGAACCACAACTTAGTCCTGAACAAATGGCTATGATACAACAACAACAAATGTCACAAGCTATGCCACAACAACCACCATCTATGCAAGAAGCATTTGGTCTTGTATAATGACTTTTTCAGAAGATTTTATTGATAATGAGTTTTGGAGTTTAGTAACTGAAGAATATGGAGATACAACAGTTGTTGATTTCAATCAAGCATATGAAATACTACAACCTTACCCAAATATTTTTATAGTAATAATGGAGGATAATGGCAAAGAAACGTTCTAGAGGTGGTTATAGACAACCTAAAAATCCTGCTGCTACAAGTGGTCCAGGAGCATTATCTGCTAGAACAGATGGTGGTGCAGGAAGTAAAACACAACCTATAAGAAGAATACCAGGACAACAATATGGTGAAGGTAAAGCATTAGTTGACCAACAACAAGCTGCTCCATTACCTGTTGCTGCACAATCAGGTACACAAGGTAGAGGAATAAATATATTTGCACCAACCGAAAGACCTGCTGAACCAATAACAGAAGGTGCTATGTTAGGACCAGGAAGTCCTCCAAATCAAGCTATAGATGAAGATGCTAATATGTTACTAGCTGCTATGTATCAAGTATATCCTAGCTCAATAATATCGGAGATGATTAATCAAGGTAGTAGTTAATGTATTACCCTGACCCTGTATTTGAAGAAGATTTAGCTAAACAAAACGAAGCTAGAGATAGAAAATTTCAAAATCTTAAAAAGAATATGACGAGTGATGTTGCTCAACGTATGATTGCTATTACTCAAAAATATCCTGGTATGCCACAAAGTTTAAGTATATCCGCAGCATTAACTGGTGCTAATCCTGAAAGCAAAGCTATGGAAGATGTAGCAGATAAGTATGCAATTAATCAAGCTGAGTATGGTAAAAAAGTATGGGAGTTAGCTTCTACTGATGTTAATGGTGAATATTTATATCCTGAACATCAAGATATGACTTTAAATATAAGTAAAGCATTAAAAGGTGATGCTGAGTTAGGTATATGGGGATTACTTGCATTAGAAAGTTTTGGAGAAAAAATACGTATGTTAAACAGACAACGTAAGTATGTTGCTGATTTAATGTTTTATGATAAATTTTTACAAGAAGGTTACACAAAAGAAGAAGCACAATCTAATTTACAAATGTTTGTATCTAATACAGAAGTTCCTGATATTGGTAAAGATAAAAACATGTGGGGTGAATTACGTTCTTATGTAGACATGTGGGGAGAAGCAAACGAAAAAGCAGGAGAAACTGCATTTGGAGCTGCTTTTAGAGAAGCGTTAGAAGGTAATCCAGTCAACTATCAAAGAGAAGGTAAAAAATTTTTATTTGAAAGTATATTAGCAGAAGATGATGCAAGGTATCACAGACTTGTTGATATGGGATTATCTCCTGAAGATGCTAAAAAAGTATTTTATGAAAACATAGGTACACCTATTAGAGCTAACGAAGCACTTGGAATACAAGAATATACTTCATTATCAGACCCAAATAAAATTATGTTTTTTGAAGGACGTAAATCTGATTATGCACCAGGCAATAACATAAATGATATGTTTAGTATTTCTAATTGGTGGCGTAATAGTCGTGGATTAGATACAGGCGTATTACAACCTTATAGCCCTGGTAGAGCAATAACCTATCAAGTTACTCCTAGTGGTACTACACAAGCAAATATTATGTCAGGTCTTATTGATGGAGCTGCAATGTTAGCTGCAGATATACCATTAGCTAAAGGTATTGGTGCTTTAGGAAAACTAGGTAAAGGTGCTGTAACAGTTGATAAATTATTAGAAGCTAAAAATGCTGCAAAAGTTGAAGATTATTTAACTGCGTTTACTAAAAACATAGATGACTTAGAAGATAGCGTTGACCCATTTAAAGATAAAAAAATAAAAATATCAGGACGTAATGGACAATTAATTAGAAAGTTTTCTAAAGAACAAGCTCAAGATGTAAGAGCAGGGCGTAAATTATATAAACAAGCAGGTGTAATTGGTGGTACTAGAAAATCATTATTTAGAAATACATCACGTGATTTAATGAACTCTCCTTTTGGTAGGCAAGTAACACGTGCATTAACAGAAGAAAGTAATGTAGCAAAAATTATGACTACTCCTGGTTTTACAAATTTAAATTATCAAGTAGCTAAAAGAATTGCTGATGCAGATAATTACTTATCAGTTAGAGGTGTACTTGATGAATTGTTTGATACAGGTGTAATTACACAAGTACCAGGAAAACAATCAGGTATTACTAATGCTGTATTAAGACAATCAGCACAAGCAGGAAAAGAATTGTCACAAAGTTCTAATGTATTAAAACAAACTGCAGGTAAAGCTCTTACAGCTATAGGTAATGAAGATGCAGCATTTAGAAGTGCAGGTTCTTATTTAGCAGGTGGTGCTAAAAGAACAATTAATTTTCTTAAGAAACAACCATATGAAGGTGAAAACTTTGCAGAACTTATGGGATTTAGTGCAAATTTAAGAAGTGGATATAAACCATATTTTAATAAATTATTAAGTGTTACACCTGACCAAGGATTATCTTTTACTAATAGAGATGAAGCAGTACGTAATTTAATAGCACATATGCAAACTACAGGTTGGTCTTTTGATGCTATGAAACCTTATGTTGATGAACTTATAGATATTGCTGATGGTGATTTTGAAGCAATACAAACATTTGCATATCAACAAATATTAAGAGATGAATTTATTATGCAACAATCAGGTAAAAATATTGCAACAGTTAATATGGCAAAAAAAATATTTCAAGAAAACGGTGCTATTAGACAATATTTTATTGACAGTGTTAAAGGTGACAATATGCCATTTGTTGGTGATGTTGTAGAAACAGTTGTTGAAAGAGATATTAATGGTGACAAAATAGAAATAATTATTCCGTCATTACATTTATTAGCAGAAGCTGCTGATTTACATGCACCACTTGTAGATTACAGATTAATAAATAGAGCTATGGGTGAATTATTTACTACTTATGGTGATGAGTTTGAAGGTGGGTTAAAAGCTAATTTAACACATACAAGTAAAAATATAATTCAACTACTACGAGGAGATACAAATTTTAAAGGCATAATTCCTTCTAAAAATTTAACAGATGATGCATATACATTGACATTAGATTATATGACACGTAATTTATTTAAACCATTAGTACTACTTAGAGGTGCTTGGTTTGTCAGAGTATTCTTAGAAGAAAGTATGCGTATGGCAGCAGCAGGATTAGACAATATGTTTGTTCACCCTGCAAGTCATATGGTTTGGGCTAGGTCACATGGTCAAGCAGGCAAATTATCTAAAAGATTTTTTGGTGAAAGTGCAGGTGGAGTTGATAGTGCAAAAATTAGAGAAACTCTTGAATACAGAGAAGTAACTAACAGTAACTGGTCTGCAGGTGCATTAAAAGGTCAATACAATAAACAAAGTAAAATGGCTAGAGATTTTATTCCTTTAAATAAAGGAGCGCCTGAATATGTTAATGGTGTTGCTTTAGAGTTAATACAATTACGTAATGACCCTATTGCTAGACATTTAGCTGAAAATGGTTTTAATGATGGGTCTAAGGCGTGGTTTAGAAGTAAAGCTGCTTTACCTTTTAGAGAAGAATTAGCACGTATTGGTGGTAAAAAATATAAAAGTCTTTTAAGTAACACACAAGATATGGACGCATACTTAGCATCTGTTGAAGCACGTATAAGAATAAAAACAGGTGAACAATTAATAGAAGGTAAAAATTATATTGCAGGAGATAAATATAGTTATAAGTTTGGTATTTATGGTGGTAATCAAGAAATACGTGATGCTATATGGACAGGTAAAATGAATTTACCTGGTGGTTCTGCAGTAGAATTTATACCTGATGTTACAAAAGAATATAACAAAAAACATTTAGAAAATATATATAGAGGTTTATCTAAGTATCTAGATGAAGGACAAGAGTTTGGTGTAGTTAAATATTATAAACCACAAACATTAAATCCAACTGGAACACTTGGTAAGTTAGAACAATGGTTAGATAGTAAAGTTGATATAGCTTTCAAACATTTAATGACTAAACCAAATGCTTATTTATCTAGGTCTGTTGTATGGAAACAATATAGATGGCAATGGATTTCTGATAACTTTGGAAGTATGTCTGATGATTTACAAAAACAATTTATTAAAGAAGCTAAAGAAGCTAAGATACCTAAAAAAGTTATTGAAGAACTAGAAGGATTAAAAGGAATAGTATCTGCACAAAAAATAGATAACTATGATTTAGCTAATACACAAAGTAGAGCTTATGGTTTAGCTGCAACAAAAGAACTTTTATATGATGCATCTAAAAAACATTTAGTATCTGATATAACTAGAAACATATTTCCATTCCCTGAAGTATGGTTTGAACTTGCACAAACATGGAGTAAGTTACTTATAGCTAATCCTTATAGAGCAAGACAAGCA
>Ga0181402_1000170_pt1 | contig 23569 bp, 23 predicted proteins | sample 25SPOviralmetaG_FD_130131 | JGI IMG/M metagenome (GOLD analysis project Ga0181402, IMG submission 130131) | Marine viral communities from the oligotrophic San Pedro Time Series (SPOT) site, San Pedro Channel, CA, USA - 25 SPOT_SRF_2011-08-17 | ecosystem: Environmental > Aquatic > Marine > Strait...
CATCACATCTTCCATTTCCATTGTTTCTTCGTTCCAGACCTGTTCACCAGTAGGCTGCATCTCAGTGACTTCTGCACGACCATCTGCAACGATGTATTGTGCTAGTCGGGCCACTGCTACACGGTAGCCTGCCAGTTGCTGGTTGAACTGCTTTTCGTCTGCCGCTGCTTGTAGTTCCGCTGGAATATCACCGTCAAAGCAGTCTGCGCCTTGTTCAATGATTGCGTCTAGCACTTCCTGATAATGGCGGTTGCCACTATTTAAAGGGATACTAAGGTTATCTATATTTACGCAGCCACCACCCAGTTCGTTTTGTATAAATGTATAAGGCATCATTATAACTCCGCATCAAAGGCAATATAACCAGAAGTATTGTTAGAACTTCGGACGTAGTAAGGTCTATATTGTGTTAAACCACTGCTCACAGAATACTCTACATGAGCCAAACTATTATTATTGTTGTTTGCTGAGACTGCCGTACTTGTGCAATCAATGGCTGAATTAACACCGTCAGATACTTGAATGTCATTTGTAAATAAAGCTGGTGTATCTCTCATAGGAACAAACAAAGAGGTTGTAGCCGTAACTACAGTGGTATTTTTAGCAGAGCCAAAGTTTGATAGTGTGCCATACGATACGCCACCGCCAAACTTCTGATAATACCGCTGGCACAAAGCCAGTTCTTCACCATAGGATCGGTGTTCAAAAGGCGTGGCGACTTTGCCTACTTCTAGTTGGATACCTGTGATTTGGAGGGTAGCACCAGATACGTTAGACCACTGGGTAGGAAAGTCAGGGGTAAATTTAGCCCCGTTGTGGGAATGCCACTGATTTAATACGGCATCTGCCGCTGTAAAATCTGCCGCATAATAAGCAGGAAAGACAATTCTAAATTCTATGCTGTTGTCATTATCAATAACCATGCCGTCTTTTGGAGGTATAGTTACTGTAACATATTCCCAGACATTTGCCTCAACGGTGTACCCAAAGGTATAACGGAAGCCAGATTTAGCATCATCTACAAAAGCGTAATATTGACCCCCAACAGAGTTTTTAACCCAAAAGCTAAGGGTGATGTGATTACCGCCACTTGCGTTTATGCCCATTTTTGACGCATCAAAACCTTCCATGTAATAACCTGCCTGAGCGTAGAAAGTACTTGCAGTAGATGTATTAGTTACGGCAATTTGCAATGCCTTACGATGACCTTTGGCATATGGACCTGTACCAGAAGAAACATCAACCTGTGAGCAAGTAGTATCGACGCCTGCATCTTGCTGTACTTTCCAGCGGTCTAATGAATATCCAGAACTACCACTGAAAGCTGTGTTGCGCTGATATATTTCCATCGCACCATTGATAATCATATTCCTACGACCAGCACCTATAAGCTGAAACTGTTCCTGTGGTGTCTCAGCACGAAGCATAGCCTCGCCAGCTATGCCTGTGGGTTTGTCTAGTTCGTTGAGCTTTTCACGAACATTGATGGTGGGCTGTGTTACTATTACAGTCATCTTACTGCTCCCCTACCAGATTGTTTGAGGCGCTAATCGCTGCCGATACCGCCGTTGTTGTGTTGTCTACTCGCCGTAATCCTTGGAAGACTGAACGTCCTGCGCTTGTACCTACATGAAGCAACTCTGTGCTATCGTCGTAGGCCAAAGCTGTTACCGCATCAGACGAGCCGTATAGCGTGGCTTGGGCATTCTCTTGGAATAGCACCTTCTCGTCCTCGTAGATTTTAGCAATCTGTTCTGGAGAGGGTATGGTTGCGCTTATTCTAATTAAAGCTAGTGAACCGCCCCACGTATTATCTGTTCCTGAGTTATTTGGATCACGGCCAATATATAATGGGCTTGTAAAAGTAGCGTCTCTAGCTGTAGTGCCCGGATAACTTCCATCATTCGCTTGGATTACCCCATTTAAAACAAAATCAGTAAGGGCATTAGTCCTGCGTACAACGATATGGTTCCATACACCTAATGGGTGTGTGCCAGACGTTTTAGAATAAGTCGCAGTTCCGTCAGTTTGATAAAACCACAAATTTGCAGCGTTAGAATATAAAGTCCACCTATTACTCGTGTCTTCTTGCCTATAAACTATCCGACTACTACCACTATTGCTATCTAGTTTGAACCAGCCCATGATACAGAAATCACCCGTACCAAAGTTTAGGTCACTGTTGTAGGGCTGTGCTAAATAATTAGCGTTTGTGAAGGGGCCATACGCCACCAAATCCGCACCAGTAGCCACAGCCGATTTGGTCACAGTGCCGAACACTTGTAAGCCATTGCCGTTAACACTGCGGTCTTCTTCGGCTAGGCGAGCAGAGCAAGAAGCTATTTTGCAGGTTCCTGCGGAGTTAGCGTTTACTCTGAGAAGAACATATGTTGTCGCACTGGTAGCGGTAAAAGTAGTTGTGGCTACAGTTCCGGCAACGTTCCAAGTACTAGACCCAGTGCTGTTTATGGCTCCACCAGTCGCTGTATTAACAGAAGCAATTAAAGCGAAGTTTGGAAGGGAGCTTCCGCTAGCGGCTGTTGCTGTAAGCACATATCTCTTACCGGATACCGTAGTTATAGCTTGATAAACATAAGCAGGAGGGTCTGCCGTGTCATTATTAGTTACTGTTAAAACGCCACTGCTGAAGGAGTGTGATCCCTCGCTTGAACTCGATATTGTCCAATCACTCGATGCCGAAAAATCAACCAATTCTGCGCCAGTAACATTGGTTGTTGAGGTGTCGCTCAAGGTGGCTAACTTGATGTCGCCTACCATCCATCCGCTATTCCAATTAGAGGTAATTGCGGCTTGGCTTACTGTTCCAGTATTATCAGAAAGTATTTTTCCACGTTTAATGTACGAAACACCGCTGCCAAACCTGCCGTCATCTGTTGAATAACCAGCCGCAGGTTGTGTTCCTATAATTTGTGTTCCGTCTGCTGTAACAACTTGATCAAAAGCGCCCGAACCCATAATAGAAGGCCTCATTTGATTTGCGGTAGTAAAAATATAGTTTCCCGCACTACCCGAAGTGGTTACATTGTTGTAAACAACAGACGTTCCAATAGTCGTATCCGAACTTGGGATAGGCATATATATGTTATAAAGAGATTGTTTCGTGCCTGCGGTATTCCTTACCCCTAGCATGATGTCGCTATCACCTACAAAAGACACTAAACCTTGCCCATAGCTTCCACTGGTTATATCAACAACAATACCATCATCACGGATGATTGAAGTACCACCATCAGTCGCCACCGCAATCGTCGGCACAGGCAATCCTGTAGCAGCATCAATAGGTGCGTTGGGTAGCACGGTCATGGCTACATCGTTGACAATAGTGTTTACGATTGCAAACTCGTTGTAATCCCCCACATAAGTATGGGTTGTTGTGTTCCTATCTGCAATAGTACCGCTGTATATTGCACCTGTGAAACTAGAAGATAGGTCTCTATAATAACGAACAAACTCAGATATGAAATCTATTGAGATCAAGCCGCCACCTGTAGTGACACCTACACCTAGCTTACCATTAGACATTGTGGTGCAAGAGATATTATTACCAGTTCCTGACCACATAAGAAGGTAGTTGTCCTGCAAATTAGCATCATAAGTCCCATTAAACACCATCCACATAGGCAGATCAGGATCATCACCATCGTAGATCGTAACAGTGTCATCTTCAGCCACAATAACTGCAACAGCTGGGAACTCCTTACGGCTACCACGGGTGCTAGTGTTCAGCGTCTCATTGTACCAGCTAGTGTTCTGTGTGCGCTTACGCCATGCACCACCATCGCTGTCCTTGCTGGTGTCATACACGAATACGTCTACGGCTGTGTCGCTGATTGCCTTACTATAGGCTTCCAGTTCTAGGCCGTTCTTAACCTTAAATGCTTTGTTATTAGCCATTAGTTCACTCTCCCCTTTGGCTTACGTTAATGTCATTGCGACTCTAAAAGTCGTACTTGTAGTTGAAGCAGGTGTTGCTAATATTCTAACATCTGCGCCAGAAATGTCTACGTCATAAGTTGCTAAAGCGCTGCCTGTACCTACTTGACCATATTCTGTAGCTACAGCCGTTGTACCATTAGTAGCGATAAGAAGCTCTGTGACGTAGGTATCAGCAGATGTAGCAGCAGTAATAACAACCTTGGCACCATCGTGACTTGCGTGAGCAAATGTCTCAATAGCTACTTGTGTAGTAGCCGTAGTGGTAGCTTTTACGCCGTCTTGAACAACAGCGTTTGAGAGATAGAGGTCTTTCCATCGTACTGTTGAAGCTCCAAGACTAATTGCTGCGTCTCTTGCGCTACCTGACGTATCAGATGCGTAAATCTGGTTATTAGTACCATCCATACGGAACGCAGCATCAGAACCAGAAGTAGAACCAACTACAAAATCATCTGCTTTAGCCCCAATACTCCCCACAGTTGTTTCATTAGAGCGGAACTTAACAATCTCACCATCATCTGTACGTGCTAATTGTAATGGATGATTAGAGCTACGACTAATCTTTACAAAGCCTTCAGGACGTATATCTACACCTTGCTCTTCGTTTTCTTGAGCGTCTAAAATAGTGCTACTATTTCCTACCAACAGTTCACCCGCTGATGTGATGCGCATGCGTTCTTGGTTGTTAGTCTGGAACGTAAGAGGGTTTGCTGTAAAGTTTGTTAGCTGGACACGCCCATCGCCTTGCAATGCAAAAGCGCCATACTTCGTTCCGCTTTGACCTATTTCGTAGCCAGCATTACTTGATGTATTTAGAGTTACAGCAGCCGTCCAGCCATGCAAGTTTGGAGAATCCGTGCCAATCCCCAAGCTCTCAGCACTCGCATCCCAGAAGAACTTTGGCGTGATGCCTGTGTCTTCATAAAAGCTGATGTCGCCATTGGAGGCTATCGTCTGTCTAATTAGAGGAACATCACCTGCCGTTGTCGTGTCTCTAGTTCCAAAAACAAGGTTTCCTTTTGTGTTTCCACTACCAGATGTTAACTGGTAGCCAGCAAAAACAGGGGATGTTCCACTAGAGTCGGTATCATAATGGAAGCCAATCCCATATATTCCATTTGCTGTATAACCTGATCCAGAAAGTTGCAAAATTGGGTCAGATAAGTTTGTTGCAGTTGTTGTGCTAGATATTATCCCTTCCCCATCCACAGTCAGCCCATCGCTGGTGATAGTGCCAAAGTCTACATTCTGTGTCGCACCACTAAGTGCAACTGTACCTGTAGCATCGGGAAATGTAATAGTACGGTCTGCTGTAGGATCAGTAAATGTTACAGTAGCTTCATTACCGTCAGCGCTTGAACCCTCAACGATAAACCCTGCGTCACTCAAGTACAAACCTGAAACAGTAGGGCTTGTAAGTGTTTTATTAGTAAGCGTTTTAGTTGTACCTGCAAAGTAGGTATCTAAAAGATCTACATCAAAGTAACCGATAGCTGAAGCAGAAGAGTCAAACACTGCAATGCCATCGTTGTTAGCAATAGCTGTACTTGTGTCAATCGTAATGGCAGACACATCAGCTACAGCATTAAGTTCTGCACCTGTAGCATTAAGTCCTGTCACGTTGTTAGATATAGCACTAATAGCTTGGATGCGGTTCTCTACAGCTAATGCAGTAGGTAACTCAGAGTTAGCTGAACCTGAGCCTACGCTAGTTACAATATCAGTTACACTATCTGAGCCATCTGAAAGTGTACCAAATGTAATAGTACCTGTAGTAGTAATAGCGCTTGATCCATTATCAATAGAACCAAAACCACTCGTGATGCTACCACTATTAAGAGTACCTACTGTAGTAACATTGCTAAGCGTATCTAACGCACTCTCAAAGTATGTCTCAAAGTCAGTCAGTGCGACTTGCTTCATAGTGCCAGCGTCATTGACTACCACTCTGTCTGCATCTGCAAGTGTAGTAGATGTAGCGGATGTGTCACCATCCATAACGTTAAGTTCCGATATGGCAGTATTCATACCAGTCAAACCACTAGCGTTACCTGTCACCGTACCTGTTAGATTACCTTCAATGTTAGCTACAAGTGTACCTGTAGTAATCGTAAGGTTACCCGTGTCTGCACCTGTAAATGTACCTGTGCCAACTTTAAATTTATCTTCTGACTCATCAAACCCAATAAATGCATTATTACTATCGCCACGTTCAATTACAATACCTGCATCGTTTGAAGGTGTACCTGTTGTACCCGTACCTAATTCAATAAGAGCATCTTCAATAACTGTGTTGGTTGTTGAAATAGTATTAGTAGAGCCATTAACGGTTAAGTCTCCCGTAACTGTCATACTCTGAGAAACAGTAACGTCACCATCAGAAGCTATACTAATAGCATTTGTATCTGAGGCAGAACCTATATTACCGCCATCAGATATTACTAAATTACCTGCGGTTATATCTCCTGTTGCAGTCAGGTTTCTGAAACTAGAAACATCTTTATTTCCATCTACCGTAACAGTTTTAGACGCAACAATTGTACCTACAGAAGAGCCTGTATCATTATAGTTTAACTCTGTTGCAGTAGCTGTAACAAGTGTACCCGCTAGTTTCAAACCGTTTGATGTATCGTGAGATGCTATATCAAAGTCATACGCACCGTCAGCAAATGTAGTATTACCTGTAATAGTTATAGAGGAGCCGTCTGCTGTAATACTGTCTAGTGCAATGTTGCCGACATTAGTAATATTATTATCACCAAAAGAAGTAGCAGGTAACACAGTAGTACCCGTTGCTGTAAAGTCAGCAACAGTTGTAGCACCTGTAACATCTAATGTTGACCCTAAAGCAGTAGCACCCGTAACATCTAACGTACCTGCAATTGCAGTGTTACCTGTAGTATCTGCAACAGTAAACTTATTTGTATCTAATGTCAGGCCACCGTTAAGCGCTGTAGCACCTGTGACAGTTAACGTAGATGCTAATGTAGTTGCACCTGTAACACCTAATGTACCGCCAACTGTAGCGTTACCTGATGCATCCATAGTAGTAAAATCAGCCGCTGCTGCTGTGCTGCCACCAATAGTTACACCGTCTAGTGTACCACCGTTTATATCTGCAGTGTCTGCTACAAGACTATCTATATTAGCTGTACCGTCAATGTATAAGTTACGCCACTGTGAAGCGGAAGAACCTAAGTCATACGTATCATCAGCAGACGGTAAGATAGAAGATGCCACGTCTGCAGTAAATGTAACAGTGTCAGATGCAGCATTACCAAGAGTAGTATTACCGTTTACGGAAAAGTTTGATGTAATGGTAGCCGATTCGTGGACTGCTAGTGTATCAATATAAGCAGTACCATCTAAGTACAGATCTTTAAACTCTACTGAAGATGTACCTAAGTCGATGTCGTTATCTGTGACAGGAACAATAACACCATCTTGTATGCGTATCTGCTCAACAGCAGCAGCACTTACCTCTACGAATACACCTACACGATTGTTTGTTGTATCAATTACTACTTTATTGAGAGCATCCAAGTCTGCAATAAGAGGGACATACTCACCTTCACCTGAAGTACCATCGTGTTTATGACCACCAGATGCAGCAAAAGCATCACGGAGTGCATTATACTCTGCGTTAATAGGGGCAGCACGAACTGTAGCGGTGGGGATGATGTCTGCTGTAGATTGTCTTACATAACCTGCCACGGTTTATCTCCTGTCTCCCAAGCCATATGTCATAGAAATAGCTTGTATTGTATGGCTTGCATTTTGATTGTCTGTAACGTAACTAATAGAAACAGACTTACCAGAACCAGATACATTAGTTAAAGCTTTAGGTGACGGGTTACCATCATATATATCACCTGAGCCGTAGATAGCTGTACCATAAATAGCTGCTGCACCTTCGGTAGAGAAACTATAAGTAGTAGGGTTTAAAGAATACACATCGTCATAGTCATAGTATAAACCTACAAAGACTTCTGTGTTACCCTCTGATTTTAGATACGTATCTATCTTATAAACGATCTTACGTACTTCTGGGTCTTCCATATAAAAGTAAGGTGTTTGATATAAACTAAATATGTTGCTGCCTTCAAAGCTAGTACCACGTTCCTGTCTGTGTACTTTACCTGCACCATCTCCATGTATTACGTGCTCAAACTGACCAATGTAACCTGAAGCAACACAGTTAGCTTCAATACCAATAAGCTGACTATATTCAAATATACTTTGTTTATTTTGTGATTTACGAATAGCGCCTATCAAAGACAGAGAGCTATCATTCTTAAAGAAGAACCTGAATTGAGACTTCTTACGTATAACAACAATACTAATATCTACAATAGTTTCTGATAAGTAGTAGTTGTCAAAAATGTCTTGAATCTCTTTAGATACTGGTGCAAGTTCAACGTCACCAATACGATCTGTACCTGAGATAGGTCTAATACCGTCTGGTCCTAAGAAAAGTAAGTCACCACCAAATTCAACAACAGAGTCAGGTGCTACACAACCTAGATTAGCAGTAACGTTCTGCAATAAAAAGTCTGCAGAGTTTGTACCAATTAGTTTTTTAATATTATTAGCACCAAAGATAAATAAACTATCTCTAAACTTTTTAACTGCTGTAATCTTAAAACCTACGTTAATAACACCTGCACCGTTAGCAGGATCAAAGTCAGTAGCATTAAGGGGAGCACTAAAAAATAAGTTAAATGGTTCTGATGGATCACCTGCTAGAAATATATGTGATGCAAACTCTTCTGAAAACTTAGGATCTGTAGGAGCATTAGCGTGTGTGATCTGAGTATAAGTAGTACCATCATATGTAGCTGCAGGGTTAATACCGTCTGTCAAAAGTAAAACTTCTGTTGACCAGTTATAGCTTGAAAAGCGTACACGATCTACACCTACCATAGTAGGAGAACCAGAAGCAGTTATAGCGTCCCACGATGAATTATCATTATTCCACTTATGTAAGTAGTTATTACCTGAAGTAGGTCTTCTGCAAGCAAAAATACCATCGTGTAGGTTGCCGTTTACTTCTACACCTAATACAGCGCCTGTTCCAGGTACAGTACCGTAATCGTTTTGATACCCGCTAATACGACGATAGCCCCCCGATAAGGAAGGCTCGTAGTTAATCATGCGTAAAGCACTACCACTCAAGGCGTTTGCATGTGTTAGTGGATCAACGTTAGTTATAAGACCACCACTGCAAACTGTAATATTAGTTCTTAGGTCATCCATTAACGGGGTCTTTCAATTACAGTAGACCTTAAATATATCTCATCATCAAATAGAATGCGTTTCATACTGCGTATACCAAAGTCAAACTTTTGTTGGTGCATACCAGCAGACTGTGCATTACTTCTGAACTGCATCATGTAAGCCATAGCGCCATCTAAGATAACGTGGTTGAAACGCTCAGGTATTACACAAGTATCGTTGTACTCTGTTAACGTAGAAGGAATACTCCAATAGATGTACTCTACTTCGTAGTCGGAATCTGGAATAGGTGTTACACCAAAGGCATCACCAAATGTTTGATATACATGCTCAGGTGCTGTCATACCGTTTGTCTGATCACCCTCATCATCTTTAGGACGGTGGTTAGCAGTGTAATCTTCATAAGTCAAAGGCTTTAAAACACGAGGTTGATTCTCTTGTGTTGAATGCTTCTTTAAATAAAATGTTTCCCAGTCTACTGTAGAGTAGTCAGCAGGGAAACTGTATTGACGTGTACCTGCAGTTAATGTCTGCGTGTACGTATTCTTTAGGAAAGGCCACTCTTGACCATTCTGGTATATCTCACGTAAGCTACTATTCACAGCATCTTTAGCTGCAGCCTGAACGTTACGCACTGTAGTAAAGCCATCACCTGCTGTATCCAGAGGGACTTCATTCAAACGTCTAAGTAATTCGTTTGTAAGCTGTACGTATGTTGACATCTGTTTTCCTAAGGTGTGCGAAAGGGGCCACCCGAAAGCAGCCCCTAAAGTTTAGTTACGCAAGTGTATCACGGTCTACTTCATTAGCAGACAGATCACCAATGTCTGTGCAGTCCATCAAGATAGCCCATACACGGAACTTACCTGAACTAACAGCCCCACCTGAAAGTGAAGCAATAGTTACGTCAATGTTGTCATCAGCAACAGCCATTACAGGCTGGTATGCTGCAGGGTTCTGCGCTACTACTGCTGCTGCAGATGTAGCATCAAATCCATCAACAAATACATCAGCGTCAACCATACCTAAGTCTACTGTAAAAGTAGAACCGTCAGTAGCAGTATCAACTTCAATACCTGCGTTCATGACCATAGTACCTTTGGGTACAGCAATTACAGGAATGACATCAGACGCTGCAAGTGCAGAACCTTTGTCAGACAACGCTGTAGCCCAATTTAAGGTAGTTTGAACCATGTAAGGGTTGCGTCCTCGCTGCGAAACGCCACGAGCGGAAGCAAGAGTATTATCACCAAGTGCCATATCTCATTCCCCCCTTATAGACCAGATGTGTAGATTGCATTAACCAACGCTTCTGGACGTAGAATTTTGCGCCCGTAAAGGTGCATACCACGTACAATGTCAGCAAATGAATCTGGGTCACGGTAAGTCTCAGTCTTGTTAATCTGCTCAGCAGTTGCTGCTGCAGAAGAATGACCAGCAACCAGCACACCGTAATGAGCAGAACCTGTAGATGTGGTAGAGGTTGGACCGTTACCTACTTCAGGAAGGTTGTTAGACATATAGACTTTGAAGCCGTGAATGTTGTTGAAGATCAAACCGTTCTGCAACCCTGATCCACCGAAGTCTGCATTCAAAAGACGTGAATCTTCGTCTTTAAGCAGTTCTGCGAATACCGGGTCTAGGACCAGCCATCTTCCATTAGTGTCAACGTTTTGTTGATCCAGCTTACGTGACATCCGTGCAATAACCTGCATAGGTGTAGCGTTAGCTGTTGTAGTGTTCAACGAGTCAGCACCTGTACGGGGCTTAACTACGATTGAGTTACCTGCTGAACCACTGTTAAAGTCAGAAGCGTCTAGCTTCATGCTTGATAACAGTTCGTCAGAACCAGCAGTTGAAACAGCTTTAGTGCCGTTTACAGTTGTGTTCGCAGCATTGGGTTTACCGTGAATAGCTGATTGCTTGAAGCCAGCCATATAACCAAGAACATCTTGGTCAAACTGGTCAGCCAAACGATAAGCTGCACGATCACTTGCAAGGCTTTGAAAATTGACGTGGGAGTGGCTTTCCTCAATATCGTCAACCTTAAAAGCAAAGTAGTTCGCTTTGTCAACGTTTAATGAAAATTCCTCATCGTCAAGGTCTTGTGGTGTGATAGTCGTGCCACGGGCATACGACTTCACTGTGATTTCAGGTTCTTTGATAATCTTAACGGAATCACCCATGTTAGCAATCTCTCCAAAATAATCAGAGTTAGTGATTGCTTCTACAATTGAGGCCTTGCGGAAAGCAAGTTGTACCTGTTTGCTGTAGATTACTGGGCTAAAGTTACCGTTGGGTAGATTACCATAACCTGACGCTGTTGCGAAAGCCATGATATAATCCTCCATAGATAGTTAGGCTTATTAAAGTTATAAGCATTAACATCAGGTAAGAGGCTAATCTTTTTAGGGTGCGACTCACATACACATGGCCTTGTAATATGTAAGACGGGCCTATACTTGATCAGGTAGGTCTTAACTTATTTGTCTTCGCTTAGGGGTAAAAGCATAAGCAGGGTAGCTGAAACGTCTATCAGGGCATACTTATGCTTTTGTTAACATACACAGTTATAACATATAGTTTGTGTATTGTCAATACTTAATTAACGTGCTCCACCAGAAACATCATAAATAAACTTACCGCTGCGGATAGCTTCCATGATTTCGTCTGACTTGCTTTCGTACTCTTGTGTACTCATGCGTTGAACTTCAGACTCACGCAGATGTCCTGCAGGGTTGTCATTGTCTGGTTTGGTAGTACGTTTAGTTCTTACTTGAGAAGCAGCATCCTTAGAGTTTTGCCGTCTTCCTTTAGTGTCCATACCTTTATCTACTTTGAATAGATCAATAACACGGATCACTGATTGTGGATCATCTTGATTCTCATAGAGTGCATCCTGCACCCACTTGGGTTGTTCTGCTGCCCAATCATGGAAGTCATCACTCCCACGTAGATCATCAAAGTCTCCATGCATAGCACGGATTTCATTCTCTGCTTTAGTGCGCTGGGCATCTGCGTTGATCTTGTCAATCTGCTGCAGACGTTCATCAGCATACTTAAACTTTTCTTGAGCTTTCTTTTCAGCAATTGTTTCTACAATGCCAGCAATCTCAGGATACTTCTTAGCCCAAGCATCAATGCTTTCATCTGAAGTAGGAGCACGTACCTTACCTGTCTTCTGGGCGTTTTCAAGCTGAGCTTTAAGTTCTTTTAACTCTTCTGCTTGCTTGTTAAGATGACTACGTAAATCACTGTAGCGCTTCTTATATGTACGCTCTTCACCTGATAGTTCTTCTTTCTCAGGTTTAGCTTCTGGTTCTTCTACTTTTTGCTCAACTTCTTCAGTACGAGCTTTCATCAAAGCTTCTAGTTCTTCTTCCTCTTTCTTAATCTTATCTTCTAGAGGGGTAGGTCTATTTGGGTTTACAAGACCTGCTGTCTTTTTAGTTTCTACTTCTGCTAGTTCAGGCATAATTGTTTCCTTTATGTTGGGGCCAGCCGAAGCTGGGTAGCCTTATAGTTATTAAACAGTTTTTAGTTTTCTACCCTTTAGCTTGTAAATAGCTCTAGAGATAGGTACACCTACAGCAAGCATAAGTTTGCCTACATAGTCAGGTTTATATTTTTCTGGTTCCATTACATGAGCAATGTGATTTGCCCAGCGCCGTGTGAATGGTACACACCAGTATTTAAGATATAAGTTAGATAGGAAGGTTTCTTTCTCTATCCAAGCTACCATAGGCTTAGCCCATGTATGGTAACCTTCTAGTAACTCTGGGTCTTCTAGTGCAACACGATCACCAAACGCTTCGTCTAAACGCCAGATGTCTTCATCTAGGTAACCGTAGCGATAAATCAAATCACAGAGTATTTTATCGCCTGATGTATCATCTGCTGTATCATCATCACTTTTTTCTCTAGCAGGTGCAAGCGGGTTCTTTTGTTTAGCGTGTGTACCAAGACCGCCCTCTTCTTCAGAGGTAGTAGCCCTTTCTACAGAACCACCAAATTTTTCAGCTTGATCCATATCCCAAGAAGAAAGACCCATTGCAGCACCTTCTGCACGAGTCATGCCTCCGTCAATAAAGGAGTTCTGCTTATTACGTAATCTATTAACAGAAACATAATGATTTGCTGCGGCAGAATCACCACTGTCTACAGCATTATCAAAAGCGTCCTGTTCAGCTTTTGATAGTACATTATTTTTAAATCCACCTGCTGCTGTTGTTGAGGTAGGATCGTACTTACCTTTGGGAGCCTCAACACCAAACCCACCAGTTTCTAAAGTAGGCGGTCTTGCTCTAGGTCTTACTCCACCTGCTTCGTAGTACTCTTCTAAAGTATTAATTTTACTCATGTCTAGTATGCTAGTGGCAGACATTCCTCTGTCAACACGGGCTTTTTCTGTTGGCATGCCATATATATCTAATTCATCCCCTGCCTTTAATGATGTGTAATCACCTTCTTTATATTCAAACGTTTTATAAGGGTTTCCTACAGTAGGATCATAACCTTCCTTACCAAGAACAGAACCCAAAATATAACGTGTATCATTTTTTACAGGGTCTGTTTCTTCTAAAGATGCTATATGATTAAATATACCTTCTGCACGTTCTAACTTTTGTTTTTTAATCAAGCTTTCTACAGCACTATCCACACCAAGGACTTTACCTAGTATGCCGTAAGGACCACCTAAAAGAGTAGTTACAAGCTTTTCGCCCTCATCTAAATCTAAAGGACTATTACCTTTCTTTACATTTGAGTCAAGCTGACTATAGTAACTAGCGTACTCATCATCAGACCAACTCTCTACGTCTTTATTTCTCCAATCAGTACCACTAGCTTTTATTTCACTAAGTATTTCATCAGCATAATTATCGTCATTACTATCTCTAGATGCTTGTGTAGCTACTGCTTGTTGCTCTGCAGGGGTTGCAGCCATCTCAACAAAACCAGCAGGTATTCTTTTCATGGGTCTACCATTAAAGAAGAACACAATCATCTTCTGATTTGTTTCAGGGTTAATGTATGTCTTAGACTGGAAACCGCCAAACAAAGCACCTGTACCGCCGTAGCCACCATAGCCACCGCCTACAGGTTGAGGTACTACAACATCCCCTTCAGCGTAGCCCTTTACAGCACCGCCATAAGCAAAGCCTTCTGGTTCTACTTCTTGATCTTCAGTTTCGTCAACATCCAGTTCATCATCTCTGAAAGGTAACTCATCACCTTCTTTAATCCGTTCAAAACCTTGTGCGGCAGCTTCTTGTAACTCATTAAAAAATTCCTCTCCGAAGTATCTAACCGTTTGTGCATTTACTACAAACTCATTCTCACTGACACGAATGTCAATATCATCACGTACCTCACTAGGTTTAGCACCTATAGGAGCAGTGTTTCCACTAACAGGATCTTTCTGCTCATTCATTATAAGGTCCATCTCCATCTGAGCTTTGTTGTCATCAAGCATTTACTTCTTCCCTTAAATATATGAGCCTACGTAATGCAGCTATTTCACCCTGAGCACGATACATACCTTCCATAGTACTCTCCTGCTCTAACCTGCGCTGGGCTATGTCTATCTTCTTGTTGATAGTCTCAACAAAGTCATCCCACAAAGGTTTGTCGTTTACTAACTTCTTAATAGACATTAGCCAGTAAATCCTTGCTCACCAGGGGTGGGTACTGTACCTGTGCCTATGTTACCCCCACCAGCGCCTGTTGTGTCACTCACGCCTACTCCTGCTTGCTCTGGGGCTGCACCTGGATTGGGTGGTGCGGGTGGACCTTGTGGTCCTGCCTCTTCAGGTTGGGGTGGTGGTGTTGTGAACTTCTTGAGGATCTCAGCTTGTATAGCTGCGTCACCCAAAGAGTTAGTAACTTTATCTGGATCAAGATCCATAGACTTAGCAATCTCACGAATGATGTAGTCACTCTTAACGAATGGCATAAGTGCTGGATTAGAAGCTACACCCATGAACTGCATCAAGCGCTGCGAGCGTACCTCGTTAGCCATCAAGCTTTCTGTACCTGACGCCTTAACTTCTAAGTCACCCTTGATTTCTTTATCAAAGTCAAACTGCATGTTAAAACCAAAGAAGGCACGTCCTAATGGTGCAATCAAATAATCATCGACATTCTTGACAACATTTCGTATACTACCATTAGCTGCAGACATAAGCATAGAAATGCCAGAAGCAGTTCGTCCCACTCCCGATACACCTGTCTGACCGTGTGCAAAACTTGGGAAGCCTGTACTCTCATCAGCTAATACCCTTGCCTTATCAAAGAGTTGCATGTTCTCGCCAGCAACGTTAGGGAACTTTGTGCCAAAGATTCCTTGTCCTGGCGCACCCCCCTGTCTGCGAAACACCTTGCCAGGGTACACAGATAAGTCTTGTCCAGGGACCAAATTTGTTTCATCAACTTCAATGATTAAGTTACCACTGAGTGCAGCATTATCTATCGCCATACGCATGAAACCATTCATCAATGTCTGCGTATCGTCCATGTTCTCAGCGATACCTACGCCAAAGAATGAGTACGGATTCAACTCATAAGGTACAGCATAGTAAGGAATACGTGCAGGTTTAAATGGGTTAAGCACTAAGCGCAGTACTTCTCCGTTACAAATCCATACGTTTACACTTAGCTGCTCTGAGTCTTTTAACTCACGAGGAATGCGTACACCGTTCTCTTCTAGGATGTCTGTGTCTACATAACCCCAGAACTCTAGGACTTCATAACGTTCAGGTGCAGTGTTTGACACACTGTCATCTTCCATGTCCTGTTCCCAATACTTCTTATCGTAGGACTCACCTGCAGCAATAGCATTGTCAATTGATTCGTTACGGAAGAAAGGGCGAGACTTCAAGCTACGCATCTGTGAGCGTGTCATACGGTGACGCTCTACTACGTACTCAGCCTCATCCATGTTATACGCATCTGGGTCAGGATAAAAGTTCCATATAGATACGTGACTTGTAGATGGTACAGTTTTGATAACAGGATCATACTCACCTGTCTCTCCATCCCAATTAGGGTACTCTTTATCTATAGCAAACGGGCCTTTCATAATACCCGTACCAAATAGTGCCATCTCAAAAGCAGTATGGCGAAGCTGTTTATTAGCTCCGCTCTCTTCTAACTGGTCATGTATTTTCTTTTCCATCTTCTTAGCTGCTACCATAGCAGGATGGAATGTTACTGTATCTTGAGTTGTGCCGGGACCTTCTACGATCTTCTCACCTACAGCCTCAAGTTTATTCTTTAGTGGACCCATGCGTTTCATGCGGTCATACATAGTCTCGCCAGGCTTGAGCTTTTCATCAGGATCAAACAAGAAGCTAACCTTAGGCTCTTCCTCAAAGGCAGAACGCAAAGGATCTATGGCTTGCTCAGCCTGTGGGTTTATACTTATATGCATAGCTTCAGCTACGCCCTCAGGTAACGTTGTAGGGTTTACTGTGAGGGGGAACCGTGAGCTACCAAAGAGTACATCTACAATCTGACCATACGCTGCTAGTGTTTTAGTCTTAGTAACTTTAACAAACACACGAGACTTTTCAGTTTCTGTGAATTGTACATCACTACCGTACAAACCTCTATAGTTACGATAGGCACGTAACCACCGACTTTCATCTACGTATCGTGCATCCTCTGCACGTTTGAAGCGAGACTCTACATAAGACACTACGCTAGAGGCATCTAACTCCTCACCATCCTGTATAACGGCTACGTCATCTGTTTCAAATAAATCGTCTTGTTCCATATGTTTTAGTATCCAAAGGTTGAATCTGAAGCTTGAAAGCCAGATCTATGTGAAGCAGGATTATAGTCCCACAGAGAACTTCTTGGTCTTGTCATTATACCATACCGTATTGCATCGTACAAGTGGTCTTCTGCATTTGTGTCTACATCTTCAGGGTTTCTCTTGTCTAAAGGTATAGACGGTAGCTGAGCTATAGAATGAGTACAGGTTGAAAAGAACACCAGCCTTGGCTCCTGAGTATACTCATCAACCTGTAAACGGCGGTGTAGCTCGTTTTTACCTGCAACCCTTGAGCCTCGTGAACGGTCCGAAGGCCTCCACCTACATCCCTTTTGGTTCATCTGCTCAGCCAAGGAAGGGCCAGTGTCGCCTCGTTTGTGCCACAGGGAGCTATCCAGCACGCCGTACCTTATACTTCCATCACCACTCTCGGCTTCAAGTATCATATCCGCTAAATCAGTAGCTGTAACTTTAGAACAATAAAGCTCTCTGTAAACAACAAGCTGTTCATTGGGTGATACAGCAAACCAGACAACGCCTGTGAAACTTCCGTAGCCGTAGTCGCAAGCTCTAAACTTAGTCCAACTTGCGGGAATTTTAAAAGGCTCCACGACATGTACGGCTCTGTTCCACTCAGGAAAGGCTGCGCCTTCGTTAACATCCCAATTACCCTCTAGTAGTTGCTTACGTTGATGCTCAGGTAATGACAAAAGCATTGCTTCATAGTCACCACTCTCAGCTAGATACGGGTTGTCAAAGAGGCTGGCAGGTATAAACCTTCTTTTAAACAGGGGTTCACCAGCTTTACTATGCCCTGACGGGAAGCGTAATACCTCACCAGTCTCTATGTTCGTTGCCCAGAAAGGCGTATTAGGCGCTGCTGGATCAATGAACATCTTCTTTACCCAAGCATGTCCGATCCCACCTGGGTTAGTCGTAGCTCGCATGTACAAACCTAAGTCCTTGTTTGCACTACGTAAACGTGAACGCATGTAGTCCCAAGCAAAGGGTGACTGCCACTGCGTTAACTCGTCAAACGCTACATAGTTAAACGCCTGTCCTTGGTAGCGCATAACGTCTGTATCTCTATCCAAGTACGACATCCAAAGTGTGCCGCCTCTTGGTGTAGTCCATTGGCTCTTACGCTCAGACCACTTAATTCCTGGTATAGCTTTAGGGTACAACTCCTGAGATTTCTGTATGAGTTCCCTAAGTTCCTCTGTCGTGTGACGTACAAGTAGACCACTAAAGTCTGGACTGTTCATGTTACGCAGAGGGTCAGCTAATGTAGCGTAACTCTTACCGCCACCCGCTGCACCACCATATAAAACTTCACGTTCACTAGAAGCTAGATACTGCGTCTGAGGTCCAGGGTTTGGCCTAAAGACAATGTTCTGTGCTTCCTCTACCTCATACTCAGGTGGCTTGACCTGCGCTGGGCTGGGTGTCGCTACTGTCGGTTCCTTCTTCGTCTTCGTAGATGAAGTAGCCTGTGTAGTTTTTTTCGAGCGCTTCGACTTGTTGTAACGCTTTTTGGAGCCGCTTGGCGTAGTAGCGCTTAATTGCAGCAAGACGCTTTCTTTTTCTTTCGACATCTATTCTCTTCTTCAGGCCATCGTGAGTTATGCTTTTACCTGACTGAGTAGTCAGCCACGCTGATACTTGTCTTAAAGAGTACTGCTTCAAGTGCTTCTTAGCTAACTCTAACAGTTCTAACTCTCTAGGTATAGGGTTCAGCCATTCCTCATCTTCAGGGTCCACCTCATAGCCGAAGGGTACATAGTTGCTAGTACGTGGTATGCGTTGCCAAAGCTTTACCTTAAAAGGTACTTTGGGTAACATCCAGTACTCACTTTGGAGTGGGCGCTCTTTACGTAGCCTCAGAAGCATCTGCATTCTTGGGCGGTAATATAAACAAACCACCGCTTGACTCTACTGCTACCTTCTCAGTTTTAACAATACCTGCACGATCTAAGATCTGACCTGCAGCTACCATGCGTTCCTTAACGCCTAGCTGGGTAGGATCGTCCAAAGCACTGGCGTATGCAACTGCAGCCTTAGGGCCAACTCTTGACATATATGATTTAGTTGCGTCAAATATTTCATCCTTCAATGACTCCACAATAGATGTAGTAGATGACTCAGGGTTATAACCTGCAAGCTTCTTGGCGAGTACAACATCCCCTGCTGCCTCTTCAAAGAGAACCTCTAAGAACTTACTTTGTTTTTCCGTAAGGTTTCGTTTCATTTTATCTTCCTGTGGGCTTTGGTTTTGGCTGCGATCTTCTTAGGCTGAGCCACATGCTGCTTACCTGCCTTAGTGCCTTTTCGTTTAGCTCTGGTTGTAGCGGCATACTCACTATCGCTAAGAGACTTAATAGCCTTATCAGGTAGATACCGCTCACCAGTTTTAGCACTAGGCTTGCCACTCTTAGTGCGCCACTTCTGTTTTGTCCATGACTTTAGACTTTTCTGTGATTTAGCGAGGGCCATTACTTATAACCCCCGCCCTTAGCTTTGTACTGCTTAGCAACCATTTGGGCTTTCCTGGCGCTCCATTGTCCGGGCTTTCCACCTTTCCCGCCAGCTTTGACGGAAGCAACCAAGCGCTTACGCATAGTAGGCTTAGTATAATTACCCGCTGCATTAACCGTAGACTTTTTGCCTGACTTCGCCACGACTGATCCCCATATCGTGCAGTTCTTTGTCACTCAAATTCATGAGTATCCAATAGTCTGCTCTGCGTTGTTGGTTCTCTTGGAACCGTTTTAATATACGTTTAAACATTGCACTATCTCCTTTTGCTTATGTGCGTGGAGATAGTTATATCATATTTTATGTTAGCGTACTACAGACAAGTTTGCAATCCCGTTATGCAATTAGCGATTAGGATCAAAGAACTCCTCTGCAGCTACAATAACGGTAAGCGTATCTGCTGTACCCGCTGCTACAATTATCTTGTCTTCAGCATGTAAGAACAAAGGTTTGTCTACAGTAAACACAGATTCAGCACCTTTACCTGCAACTGCATGTGCTGTAAACAAAGTAAACGTAGTATTCGCTGCCTTCTCGTAGTACTTAATAGTGTAGTTTCTATTACTAGAATCACTGTTCGTAATCATCAAGTGCTCTAGGTGTGATGAAAAGTGATCAGGTACAACATAACAATCCGTGTCAGATGTACCTGTCAGAGCAGTAGCGTGTGTTACAAACTTAGATCCATTATTAAGTACAGGCATCTAGTGTTACTTCTTGTTCTTACGGTTATCAGTTTGTGATTTGACCATACCACCTAAGTTGTACGTCATTACTTTACCGCCCTTAGCGTAACCTTTTTTCTTTTTCATCATGCCGCCATTCTTCATAGCTGGCTTAGGTTGCTGACCTTGCATCATATTCTGTTGACGCTGCATATCAGCCTGAGTAGGGTTGTACGAACTAGTCATGCCACCCATAGCGTAACCTTTTTTCTTAACTTTGCCACCGTCTTTCATGTAGCCCATCTTGTTACGTACAGTCTTGGGTAACTTCTTTACACCCTTCTCTGAAGCACTAGGTTTCTTTAATGCTCCACCTGCAGCGTAACCCTTCTTTTTCTTTCCCATCATCATGTCAGTCTTCCTCATTATACAGATTGTTAAACACTCGTTGCGTATCCCATATGTAATCTACGTCTTGCTTAGAGTGATATGTGTGCTGGTTAGGCTTGAAGTCTGGTGCTCCCTCGCCTGTCTCAAACCACGCTGGGTGAGTTACTCTCACTCTATTATTGGGTAACGCAACGATGTTACCTGTATATGGACCCGCATCAAGTAATTCTAATACGTGACTCTGTTTATGCTGTGCTGGATCGTCAGCTACCTCGTTATCCGTGTAGTCTACTGTGAAGTAGTACTTAGCTGGGTAGAACTCTCCGTCTACCTTAGCTATCCACGGCGCTGGGCTTGCACGTTCTAACTTATATACACTATGTGTGTGAGACATACAGTCCCACGGCTGAGCTAAGTACGGGGGTAACTCGTCAGGCCACTCAGCCAGAGGTGTATCCGCAACCAACGCAGTGAGCGGCATCCTAGCCCACATCGCTCCACCGTGGACGTTTTCTTCGTCTTCTGTGAAGTCTGACTCGCATCCTGTAAAAATGACTTGAAAGCTGAGCGTTCTGTTTGGCATGGTAGTAACACCAATGACCATGCAGTGAAGATACTCTCCATGATAATCCTCTAAGTTCTTCGTGTATTCACGGCGTACCCACGCTTTGAAATACGGTATGCTACTTGTTAAGTACGACATATGAGTTAAGCTATAATAAAGTTAACTATCTGACCGTCAGGCTTACGCAGCTTATTAGGGTCAGGGTTATAGGCGTACATCTGATTGACTAACTTCAAGTCCTCTACTGGTGTATCAGGTGTGACTAAGTTAGGCTGCTCTGGCTTAAACTCTTGATTGTTCCTACTAGACCTATCTTTGTCAGCCTTCTCAAAGACTATGTTCTCATGCGTCTGAAAAGGAAAGTTAGGTAAAGGAAAGTGAGATATTAAAGTCAATGGTTGCTCTTTTGTTGTTTCTTCTGAAGATAGCGTTTCTTCTTCAGTTTCTGTATTGGACGTTTACGTTTAGGTAGCTTCTTAGTGCTAGTCGATTTCAATCACAGGTTCCTTAGTACCAAAGGATCTCTCGTAAGTCAAATCATTGCTGTACTCTTCTGCCCACTTATTCTCTGTAAACGTAGCGAACTCTATCAAAGCCTCTAAGTCTATATCCATAGAGTTCATGTAAGTCTTCATATCTACAACGTCTTGCTGTAGTACCTCAATAGTGTGAGCCTGTTTGGATACCCACCACACAGCAGCTACAAGTTGTACTGCCATTGCTACTACAAGTGCTACAGGGAGTTTAAGATCAGCCATACCCACTACCAAGCCTTACATGACCAGTAACGTGCAGTGAACTTGTCCTTCGCTGTGTCACAATTATGTCTAGCTCTGAAGTTCTTACGTGCGCCTGGGTTATCTTTACGGATAGGCATGTCAGGATCACCAAAGCGTACAACCTTTACCTGATCACCCTTCTTAGCTAAGACGGCTGACTTCTTAGCTTCACCCGATAGTCGCTTCGGTTTGTTGTAACCAGGATAAGTTTCACCACGGTACTTTAACTTCCCGCTAGGCAACCGCTCTACATCTTTAGTTGTAGCCATTATTCACCATACTCTCGTTTTCTCTCAGGGTCAAGCACTTCATGTGCCTGTAAGTGTCCCTCTAAGTACATCGCACGTTCAACGTGGTCTAACGTGTAGTGCTCACCAGTACGCTGATATATGGCTTCACGTACATAGAACACATCCGACTTAGGTATATGAACTTTATGTAAAGCACGAGGGTTGTTATCAGCTATAGCTTCGTAAAAGTCTTCTATTACGGTTTCACTTGCATATAGTTGTACTGGTTTTTTACGCATTGTCAAGAGTTATTTCATGTAAAAGACGTATTACAGAGATAAATGTACAAATGTAGGGAGTGTAGAAGGGGAGACACATGATGGAAGAGACAACACTAACTATATATGTACAGATATTCTCCGTAATACGCTATAGTAGTAACTTTATAGTTATACGTTATGTAGTTACTTAGAGGATATTAACATATAAGTAGTTACATGTCAAGGGTTAAATTAAAGAATGTTTACTTTTGTGTAGTTTAACTCTAAGTTTAACTATCTTATATTCATATTTTGTTAGTTTAACTCTATGTTTAACTATCTTAGGTTCATATTTCTTTTGTTTTAACTCTAATGTTTAACTTAGGGCTGCTACTGCTACGCAGTTTTACACATTTTACCCCCTATGTCAATCCCTATTCGTACAAACTGCAATAAAAAGTGATTATATTGTAACAATTGTAACATAACGTGATTAAGATTAGCTTGTGTGTACGTCTTTGTGTACGACTCTTTTGAAAAACCCCGTGTGTTGCAGAGTATGTATATATAACGGGGTAACCCCCTGGTGGCCCTCGCCCCTCCCCTTGCAACTTTAGGTTGATCTGGACACTTTTTAGTTGCATTAAGCTAAGCAGCTCTCTTTTAGGTTGTATTTTATGCTATGCTGAGCTAGTAAACCATTGAAAACATTAGCAAAAGAGACTGATAAGCTATCAGTGACGGCGTGAAAAGAGCAATAAAGTGTTATAATATAACATAGCAATGCGAAAAAAGCATAAGTGATGCACAACCTAAAGATGTAAAATGCCTTGTATATTTATAATGTATATACCCAAAAAATACCCTACCCCCCAAAAAAGTTTCACACATTACAATTTTTTGCTTGTGTCCATCATCACAATTTGCAAAGATGAATTATCGAAAGCGACAAGGCAAAGCGCACAAGGTAAGACCTAGCACAAGCCAGCGTCCTAGACGATCAAGCCGGATAAAAGACCCGCATAGAATACAGACTAAAAAAAGACTTGACTACAGAACGACAGAATGCAAGACTGAATACAGAACAACGGGCCAGATGGTGATAATAGCCCACACCAAAGATAAAACGAAAGATTGCTACAGCGTTGGGCTTTGCAACCCATTACTACAAGTCAGTGG
>Ga0181402_1000171_pt1 | contig 23481 bp, 21 predicted proteins | sample 25SPOviralmetaG_FD_130131 | JGI IMG/M metagenome (GOLD analysis project Ga0181402, IMG submission 130131) | Marine viral communities from the oligotrophic San Pedro Time Series (SPOT) site, San Pedro Channel, CA, USA - 25 SPOT_SRF_2011-08-17 | ecosystem: Environmental > Aquatic > Marine > Strait...
TGTACCAACCGGTGTTATTCCATGGAAAGACGCTGGTGGCGGTAGTGTACAAACAAATGATATATTTGGTATTCATATTATATTGCCAGAAGGATTTACCGGAGAAATTGATGCTATAGCATTTAATTATACAAGTACTCCATCCGGTAACGATGGTAATGGTACAACTATACCAATATTACATAATAATGGTAACAGTGGAAACTTATAAGAGATATTAAATAAAAAATAGGAAAATAAAAAATGGCTAATTCATTTGTAAATGATACATTAACAGAAATTGCAGTAAAGCGATTATCCGGTAAAGCACAAACTAGTACCAGATTAACAATAGAAGGAGAAACAATAGGTTCCACAGTAACTGTTGCAGCATCAACTGTATTTGGAGAAGCAGTACCTAATGATCCGTCAGGAACATTATTTGCATTAACTGATAATGTTGAAAAAATTAGATTTGAATTATCTCCAATTCCAGATTCATTTTATCAAGCATCAAATGCTGAAACAGGCGTAGGAGCTGGAGTAACAACGTATCATGGATATGCATTAAAAATAACTGGTTCATATGAAACAAATTCATCCAATCCAGCTGCAGGTACTGGAGTATTTCAAGATGGATTTCATTTAAGTGGTTCTAGAGGAGCTTTACAAATAGTTCCGCCAAATCAATCTTCTTTACAAGGAACTGCAAATAAATATAACGCAAAAATTTATTCTACAAATGGACCACAAATTGCTACAGATTCTAGTATTGATTGGTATCTAGATCAATTTGCAGGAATACTATTTATAGAAGATCCTGCTGATTATGGAACTATAGGGTCGCCAAATACCGGTAACCTCGTACCTTATGTAGTAGAAGGATATATCTATACTGGTAAAATGGTTAGTACTAGATTAGATGACGCTAGTCCTAGTACCGGCGGCGGAGGACATTTCTTAGCAACAGGATCATCAGCAAGTCCTATATCAGCTTCATTAAATGTTGGAACAGATGATATATTTAAAATATCCAGCGGATCAACAGATCTAGTAACATTATCAACTACTGGTGGCGAAACTAATTTCAATATAAATGGTAATCTAGTAGCTACACAATATATTGTTTCATCTTCTGTATCATTCTTTACTCAATCATTTAGTAGTGGTTCAACAATATTTGGTGATTCATTAACAGATACTCATCTATTTACAGGATCATTATTTTTTACTGGAAGCGGAACATATGCAACTATGAGTAATTCTGAATATCATGAAATTGCATATCAAACTTCTAGAGGCGGATTAAAATTTAGTCATGTAATTGATGGAGGATCATTTTAAAGAATGTCTAATGGTAATATAATAAGATTAAGAAGATCTACAACTGCTGGATCAATGCCGTTAGTAAGTACATTACAAACTGGAGAATTGTCGGTTAATGTATATGATGGAAAATTATTTTTTAAAAGATCAAAAGATGGTAGTGAAACAATAGAACAAATATTTACCACAGACACATTTGTTACAGGATCATTACAATTTAAACCTGACAACACAGAAACAAACATATTAGAAGTGCATGAAAATGATAGTACTTCAGCTTTGATAATAACATCTCAAAGCATAATGACATTAAGAAAACAAGAAAGAGCAACACCTATTGCTTCGACTGGCGGAATCATGTATTCCGGAAGTGCTTTTTGGTTAGGTATTGATTGAGCATGTTTTTTTAATACAATGATATTTATATATAGTATAAAGTTATATATAATAATATAATAAAATAAAAATATAATAAATTAAAATAAAGGAATTTTAAAATGGCAACATGGAAAAAAGTCATAGTATCAGGTAGTGCTGCAGAACTAAAAGCTGTATCATCATCATTAGGTATTATAATTGACTCAGAAAACGCACAATCCACCAGATATATGGCTGTTAGTGGTAGTGGAAAATCTACCGGATCATTTGGTAGAGTATTAGGAACAATTCAAGCAGCACAAATATCTGACCCAGGTAATTTACCTGCAGCTGAATGGGATGGATCTAGAGATGGTGACGCAGAAATATCTGGTTCATTAGTATTAACAGGATCAGCTGGTAGAATACCATCATTAGAAATAGTAGGATACAATTTAGGTGTTGGAACTCAAAAAATTGGTAATACAGCAGCAACTACAATTTTATCAGGATCATTTAATGGTAACGTAACCGGAGCTTTAACTAGTAGTTTTAATGGTCAAATTGGTGGAACAAGACCAGATACTGGTGCATTTACAAGTATAACTACAACTGGTAATGCAACTATAGCAGGTGATTTAATTGTTGAAGGTGTTACTACAGAAGTTAGAACCGACAATTTATCTGTTAAAGATAAATTAATCACATTAGCATCTGGATCAGTAGCTGGAGATGCATCAGATGTAACTATTGAACCTGGAATTGTTTTTTCAGGAGCTAGAATTGGTGCCGGCACAACTTATGCTACAACACTCAATTCAGGATCTGCATTATACATTGATAAAGAATCACAAAGATTAACAGTAACAACTGATGCAGTTGCTCCAAACAAATCTGTACTTGGAATGGATGCAAATAGAGCTCATATTCCATTAGTATTGACAGGATCGTTTGTAAGCAATGCACAAGGCGCGCAGATAGGTAACTTTAAAGTCGACAGCAACGGCGAATTTTATGTATATACTGCATAATATATAAACAAAGTTTTTAATTTATTATATTGAGAAGCGGAGATTAATTTCTCCGCTTTTTTTATAACTTCAAAAGGAATCATGTTATGGCAATTATAAGAAATCCAAACAAAAAAAATTCAATTCAAAATTCTGTTGTCGAAGATTCAATTGAACAATTGAAAGCATTTAAAGAACAAGAATCTCAAACTACACAATTCCAACCACAATTCACAAAAGATGAAGCAATATGGATGATGGGATTAATTAAAAATTGTACATTTAAAGGCGAAGATGTACAAAAGGTTTATGAAGCAGTTGTTAAGTTACAATTAATTGTGAATGAATCTAACTAGTTATATATTTATATTAAAATAAACTTATTATTGGCCCGTACGGGAAGTGGGCAGCAAAAAATGCTGTTACCAACCATGATAGGAGAAGCAAATGCCAAACTGGAAAAAAGTCATTTTATCTGGCAGTAATGCCGTCTTAGCAGAAATAACTGCATCAGGAAATTTATCAGGTAGTGGAACAGCTACCGCATCATACGGGTTATTCACCGGATCTTTCGGAGGAGACGGAACAAATCTAAATTTATCAAGTAACACATCAATTTCAACATCACCATTTCCATTTGCTGGAGATGGAATAATATCTGGATCACTATTAATATCAAGTTCAAATGTTGGAGGAGTTTCAACAGCTTCATTAACATTAGAAGGTTCAGGTTCAACAATATTTTCAGTCCAAGGTTCTCAAGGACAATTATTTTCACTAACAGATGACTTATTACATGATAATTTAGTAGTAGGAGATATTTCAGGAGATACAATATTTAAAGTATCAGGTTCTGGTTTAGTAATGATACCAGTAGGAAATTTAACTGGTAGTGGAACAGCTACTGCATCATATGGATTATTTACTGGATCATTTGGTGGAGATGGTACCAATTTAAATCTAGCTAATAATACTACAATCACAGTAGCAACACCAACCTTAAATGCAGTAACCACAGCTGGTAATACCACAACAAATAATATTGAAATTACTGGTTCATTAACAATATCAGGATCACTTATTCCATCTACTAACCCACCAAATAGACAAAATGTAGTAATAGGACAAGATGCAGCAACAGGTTTAATTGACAATGCTAGTTATGGTATAACCAATGTTATTGTAGGATATGAAGCAGCTCATGATGCAAACCAACTTAACAACAGTGTTTTATTAGGGTGGAAAGCAGGTTATGCTATAGATAATGGAACTAATAACATTGGGATAGGTAAATCCGCATTAGGATCTACTACAACAAGAGGTAATAGTATTAGATATAACATTGGAGTAGGTGAAGGATCAGGAGCAAATCTACAAGGAGGAACTAGTGGGAATTATGATGAATATAATATTCTTATGGGTATATATTCTGGAGCTAATTTATATAGTAATGATGGAAATTATAATAATATATTAATTGGCCATTATAATAAAGGATTACCATCTAGTGGTACATTACGAAATTCTCTTAAAATAGGTCAAACAACATCTGGAAATGTTACAATATTTCCAATATCAGCATCATTAGATTCAGGGTCTGTACTTATACCACAATTAAAAGTAGATAGTGTTAATACTGCGAATTCAGCTTCAGGAGCAACTTTATTAGTTGAAGGGTCTGGTTCAACAGTATTTGAAGTAATAGGATCAGAAGGCACATTATTTTCAGTTTCTGATAATTTAACTCAAGGATCATTATTTGCAGTTAAAGATATTAATGGATTTCCATTACTAGATGTTACAAGAAACACCGGGTCTGCAGACATAGTAACAATAGGACAATCGGATTTATTAATTGATTCTGGTTCATTGATATTAACAGGATCAATTTCAGTTTCTGGATCTGTTACAAATAATTTAACAGCTTCATATGCAATAAAAGCTCTTTCAGCTGATACTGTAACAACAGTTCCAACCTTAAATGCAGTAACCGCAGCTGGTAATACCACAACAAATAATATTAGTGTAGGAGCAATAACTGGAAGTAATTTGTTAATTACAAATACAGCTTCAATTTCATATTTTCATACCACATATCAATCTTCATCAATTATCCACGCTTCTGGATCTACCAAATTTGGAGACACAACAGATGATCTTCATCAGTTTACTGGATCAATTGAGTCGCAAGGACCAATAACAGCATCTGCATTTTCAGGAGATGGATCTTCATTAACAGGATTAAATCCATTTCCATTCACAGCATCTTCAGCAGCAATTATATCTAGATCAATAGCCGTAACAGATACAGATTCAACAGCATTAAGATTAATAGGATCAGGTTCGGTAAGTCAATCAGGTATATTTGAAGTCGAAGGATCAGCAGGCCCTCTATTTTCAGTTCAAGATGGATTAGATGGTGTTTTAATGGAAGTAAACAATATTTCAGGTTTACCATTATTTCAAGTATCATCTTCAAATGAAGTATTTGTAAACAGAGGTAATTTAACATCTGGTGTTACCACAGCTACTGCTTCATTTGCATATTTCACCGGTTCATTTGCTGGAAATGGCGGAGGTTTAACAAATCTAAATGTAACCACACCAGACTTAGATGCAGTAACGACTGCAGGTAATACCACAGCAAATAATATTACAGCAGGAATCATTTCTGGATCCGCATTTAATTTAAATAATAAATCTGCCGTAAGCTTTACAACAACTAACTTAAATATTGGTTATGCTAATGATTGGACTCACATAAATCTAGGAAAACAATCAACTGACGAAATACGTGTAAATGGTATTTTAAAAGCACAACAAAGTATTACGGCTTCTGCAAATATAAGTGCAAGTGGATATGTATCAGCATCTGCATTTTCAGGTGATGGTTCAGGATTAAGAAACTTGCCTTCAACCAATTCATTTCCATTTGTAGGAGATGCTGAAATAACAGGATCATTAATAGTATCTGCATCACACACATCACAATCATTATCTGTTATAGGAAGTGGTTCAACAGTATTTGATGTAATAGGATCTGAGGGTACATTATTTTCAATAGATGATGATTTAGATGGAATAATATTTACTGCTAATAACAGAACAGGAAATCCTGTACTTCAAGCTTCAGCTTCGGGAGAAGTTTATATAGGAAGTACACCACAATCGCTTTATACAACCGCAGTCATAAGTTCTACTGCCGCATCTGTAACGCATTCTTTAGCAATTATTAATACAAGTTCATATGATGGGGCATTCTTTGACTACACTGCTCATTCGGGGTCAAACGCACGTGCAGGTAGTGTAATGTCTGTATGGAATGGTTCAAATATTAGTTTCACCGAGACTACTACCACAGATATAGGATCAACAGCAGATTTAAATATAAAAACAATTATTTCTGGTAGTGCTGCTAGATTAGTAGCATATAGCCCAAATGCACAATATAATATTAAAACAATAATACGAGCATTATAATAATATGGGAATTAGAAGAGGTTCCATAACAACACCAATTATAGCAGATGGTTTAATTTTCAATATTGACGCTGCAAATAGATCAAGCGCACTTCCTAAAAGTGATACTACTACTGTATTTAACACCGCAGGAGATATCACTATTTCAGGATCAGTTTACAATGAATATGATATGTGGGAAGGTCCTACTACAGCTAGTTTCGCATTTGACACTGCAGATTACATAGGACTTAACAGAAGTATGTCAGAGTTATTAACAGCTGATTCATCTTTTTCATTGTCTGTATGGGTAAAATTCCCATTAGCTGTACATTTAGTAATATTAGGAAACGAAGATTCAGAGTCTAATCAACTTGAATTTTCTGTTGATCCTAATAATAATTTTATGATTTTAAGTTTAAATAGTACTAATTCTGTCGAATATGTAGGTAGCGTATTTCAAAACCCAACAATCAATAAATGGTGGAATTTAGTTTGGGTACTAGAAGTAGTAGGTAGTACTAAAACATATAAAGCTTATGTCAACGGTCAATTTGGTGGTTCTAATTCAATATCAACTTCATATACCCTACCAACATCGAATAGTATAATAGGGGATGGGAAGGTTTTTGGTGGTACTGCAGGAGATCTTAATATTGCTAATTTACAATTATATAATATAGCACTCAATTCAAATTATGTTTTACACAACTACAACGCATTAAAATCAAGATTCGGATTATAATGGCAGGATCAGTAGGAAATATAACAACAGATATAATTAAAAGTGGATTAGTGTATAGTATTGATGCAACAAATAGAGCTAGCGTTTCATTAAAACCAAACCCAACACTAGCATATAATACTATAGATACATCTTTATCATCTTCTATAAATGATGCTGGTATGTGGGAAGATATTAATGGAGGATCATTTGCTTTTGATGGTAGTGGTGATGTTATTTTATGCCAGTCAGATTTATCAGGAAATATAAATTCTATGGTAGGGGCTATAACGGTTCAATGTTGGGTAAAAACAACACAAACTACAGTTTACAGATGGGCTGTTGTTAGAGATCAAGGAGGTGGAACTGCAAGAGATTGGAACTTAATTAAAGATAATTTTTATGGTAATGGAGGTAGAATGATATTTACTATTTTTAATGAAGACAGTACTAGTTTAGCGGTTAGATTAACTGGTACTAATGACCCTGCAGGAAACGCTCTAATAACAATGAATGATGGTAATTGGCATCAAGTAACAGGAACATATAATGGTACAGATACAGTATCACTTTATACAGATGGGGTATTACAAGGAAACAATACTTCAGCTGGTCATGGTGCTATAAAAGATAGTACAACTAGAGTAACTGTAGGTGGATATAATAATGGTAGTTTACCAACATCTTTAGTTGGAAGCTGGGTAGGTAATATAGCTAATACAAGAATCTACAACCGCGCCTTATCACCATCTGAAATCTTACACAACTACAACGCATTAAAAGGGAGGTTTGGTTTATAATGGGATTAGCACACGGAGTAAACATAGTAAAAGATGGATTAGTATTGTATTATGATTCAGCAAATCCAAAATCATGTACAGGAACAACTAGTTCTGATAAAATATTCGATTTATCTGGAATATCTTATAATACAGGATCTAATCCTAATAATACAGGATCATTTCAAGGTACTGTTACTAAAACAGAACACAATTTAGCATTCGAATTTAATGCTGTTGGAGATAATATAACTGTACCTAATTTTATGGACCCTTTATCAGATGATTCAAAATTTCCAGAAGGTAATAATAATCCTAATATTACTTTATCATGTTGGGTTAATAATACAAATTTAAATAGTGGAGATAATTCATTAATGTGGATAGGTGATCAAACTGCACGTGGAGTTCATGCTATGTGTACTAATAGTACTAGATATTCATTTTTACATTATGCAGGTGATGCTGTATTTACAGATTATACTATTCCAGCTGCTACATGGCAACATGTTACAATGACATATAATACTACAGGAAGAGTTAATCAATTATATGTAGATGGAGATCTTATACAAACTATAAGCAACAAACCTACTTCTGATATTGATATAACTTTTCCAGATTTAAATTTAGTTGGTAATTATAGAAATAGTAAATTAGGATTTGCCGCATGTTTTATGATTTACAATAGAGTTATATCAGCTCAAGAAGTCAAACAAAATTACGATGCAATGAAAGCGAGGTTTAGATAATGGCAGGAATAGCAGCACCAAATATAGTTAAGGATGGATTAGTATTTTATCAGGATGCGGCTAATTTAAGATCATATCCTAGAAGTGGAGCTACTGCTACAGATTTAATAAATAATATTACTGGTTCTTTAAGTGGAGCCAATGGTGATAATAATACACCGCAATGGGAAAATGCAAACGGCGGGGTATTTAATTTTGATGGTACTGATGATAGTATTTCTACTACTTCTAGTTGGCAAACCGATATAGGTTTAAATAATGCAACAAAGTTAAGTTTTTCTGCATGGGTAAAACCTAATTCAGGTACAGGATCAAGTATTATGGCTATAACTTCTCAACCATATGGAAGTTGGAATGGCAATTTTAATATAACTTATAGGGTCGATCCATTATTATTAGCTTTAGAATTTAGAGGTGCAGGATCTGTATTTAACAATGCTACTACTACATTATCAACAACTAAGTTTACAAATATATGTTTTGTAATTGATCTGGATTTGACCCCGGCATCATCAGCCGTAAGATGTTTTATAAACAATTCTGAAATACCAAGTGGTAACGCAGGATCTACTCCGCTTAACTTTGTATTGCAAACCACTTCTTTTAATATAGGAAGAACATTTTGGGGTAGTGGATTTACAGGTTATCCATGGAAGGGTAATATTTCAAACATATCTTTTTATAATAAAGCCTTATCAGAAGCAGAAGTCCTACAAAACTACAACGCATTACGAGGAAGATTTGGATTATAAATAAATTTTCATTATAATAAAATTAAAAGAAAGTTACAACATGAAATCAAAAAAACTTGCAAAAGCAGACATTGAATCCATAACAAGTATTCAAGGACAATTCACAGAATGCACTAACACATTAGGTTTATTGCAAATTGATGAAAAAACAATTAACAATCAATTATTAATGCTTGAAGAAAAGAAAAATGAAATGTTTCAAAAGCTAGATGAATTAAGAAATCAAGAGCAAGAATTATTTAATTCATTACAAGAAAAATACGGGCAAGGTCAAATAAATCTTCAAGAAGGCACATTTACGCCAAATAACTAGTTTTTTCAAGTTTTGTTATATATTTATAATAAACATAATTATAGGAGAATAATCAATGGCCGAAAGAATTGTATCGCCAGGTGTATTTACTAATGAAATAGATCAGTCATTTTTACCCCAAGGAATTGGTGAAATAGGTGCTGCTTTAATTGGACCGACTATTAAAGGCCCAGCACAAATACCAACAAAAGTAAAAAATTATGCTGAATTTGAAAGTATATTTGGATCATATACAGAAGATTCATATCTACCATTTACAGCAAAAGAATATTTAGATAATGCAGGAACATTAACAGTAACTAGATTATTATATGAAAATGGTTACAAATTAACTAATGGCGCATTAGCAGTTATTGCAGAGTCTGGCTCTGGAGCAGGAAAGAAAAGTTTTGTTTCTCATATTCTTCATCCTACCGTTCCTATAAATTATTCTGCAGATGCAAATATATTTGAAGACTCAAGCATTTCAAGTGGTGAGTCAGGATCATTTTCCATAACAGTTTCTGGTTCATATGGTGTTGATAATACATATCCTGGATATTCTGGATTTGCTTCTACTACAGGCGTTAACACAACAATTTCTGCTTCTATAAATAATTCAAGCAATTCATATATAGAAAAAATATTTGGAAGTAATCCTAAATCAATTGATTATCCTGTATATGTTCAATATGAAAATGAAAATATTAAAAATGAATTTAGTAATATAGGCGATGTATCAGTTAAGTTACAAATTATTGACAATTACGAATATTTACAAGATTTTAAAGCTCCTGCTTCTCCATTTATTACTTCCCAAAAAATAAGTGGAACATCAAGAAACTTATTTAAAGTACATGCATTATCTCATGGAACGGGTGAAAATTATGATTTTAAAATAGGTATACAAAATATTATAACAGCTGCTGAAAATCCTGAACAAACTGGGTATGGTAAATTTGATTTAATAGTAAGAGCTGTTAATAGTAAAAATATTTTATTATCTCCATTTGATTCTGACGACACTGACACATCACCGGCAATTCTAGAATCATTTACCAATTTAAATTTAAATCCAGATTCTCCTAGATATATTTCAAAAGTAATTGGAGATGTTCATAAATATATCGACCCATCTTCTAAAAGATTGGTTGAATCAGGAACTTTTGATAATAATTCAAAATATATAAGAGTTGAGGTAACAACAGCTGTTGAAAATAAAATTAATCCTAGTGCAATACCATTTGGATATAAAGCAGTAAGTTCTCCAATATTAAATCCATCAGCAAGTATTAATTTAGTTGCTAGTTCAAATATAACTACACAAGTTGGAACATCTGGATATAATTCAAATATATTCTTTGGATTTGATTATACGAATACAAATAACTTAAATTATCTTGCTCCAATTCCAACTTCTGGATCAACAACAGGTAATAACTCAGATTTTTATTTGGGAGATTTAAATCAAGATGCTGGAGCTAGCTTTCCATCATCTGCACCATATTCTGGATCAATCGGAACAGCATTAGACGCTGGAATTATAAATGCTAACATAGCTATTGGAACAAGAAAGTTTATGATTCCTATACAAGGAGGATTTGATGGAGCTAGACCAAATCTACCAAAATATTCCGGAGAAAATATTTCTTCTACGAATGCATTTGGGTTTGATTGTTCAGCAGATGGAAAATCTGGTACAACAGCATATAAAAATGCATTTAATACATTGTCAAATACAGATCAATATGATTTCAATATGTTAATAACACCAGGGGTAGTTCATGAATTACATCCTTCAGTAACTAATGCTGGTATATTATTATGTGAATCAAGAGCTGATGCTTTTTATGTAATGGATCCTGTTGGAAAAACAAGTAACATTAGCACAGCTAAGAATACTGTTAAAACATTGGATTCAAGTTATGCAGCAACATATTATCCATGGGTATTAGCACAACCAGCTGGTGCACCTAAATCATTATGGGTACCACCATCAGTTGTTGTTCCTAGTGTGTTATCATTTACAGATAGAATTGCACATCCATGGTTTGCTCCGGCAGGACTAAATAGAGGTGGATTATCAATGGTATCTAAAACATATATAAGATTATCTCAATCTGATAGAGATGAATTATATGAAAATAGAATTAATCCAATTGCTAATTTTCCAAATGAAGGAGTATGTATTTGGGGACAAAAAACATTACAAGCATTACCATCTGCATTAGATAGAGTTAATGTTAGAAGATTATTAATCACCGTTAAGAAATTTATTGCTTCTGCTACTAGATTTTTAGTATTTGAACAAAACACTGCATCAACAAGAAATAGATTTTTACAAATAGTAAATCCTTATTTGCAAGATGTGGTAGCTCAATCAGGTTTAAGTGCATTCCGTGTAATAATGGATGAAACAAATAACACACCGGATGTAATTGATCAAAACTTTTTAGTAGGACAATTATTCTTACAGCCAACCAGAACTGCAGAATTTATTGTGTTAGACTTTACTATTCAACCAACTGGTGCTTCATTTCCTGATTAATTTTTAGAAATGAATATATTTATATAAAATAGGATATAAAATGTCAATAAACATAGATTTACTTAAAAAATTACCAAATCAAGGTCAAACTCAATTAGAACAAAATTTAGCAGGAGTCGATTATACCGATTTATTTGCAAAAGCGTTTGATTGGGAACCTAAAATGACCAATAGGTTTATTATGGAATTTCAAGATATTCCATCTCATTTAATAAAAGCATCTGGTAGACCAAGTGTTAATAACGGAAATGTAGTCTTAGATCATATTAATGTTGAAAGAAAAGTTAAGGGAAAAACAAGATGGCAAGACCTTACTATAACGTTATATGATGCAATTGTTCCATCTGGAGCACAAGCAGTGATGACATGGATTCGTAATCATCATGAATCTTTAACTGGTAGAGATGGATATGCAACTGGTGCTTCATCATATAAAAGAAATATTAATTTTTATTCTTTATCACCAACTGGTGAAAAAATAGAAGAATGGGAACTAGTAGGAGCATATATTAATGATGCATCGTTTGGAGATATGGATTGGTCAAATGAATCTGCAGTCGAAATTTCTTTGACATTATCATATGACTACGCAGTATTAAAGTATTAATTTTTTCAAATAATGGGAGTTTATTGCTCCCATTTTTACTGTACAAAAATATTTATTATAAAAAGTCTATTCAATTTCATACTGTTACAATTTAAATTTAGGTAACATATGAATCGTATATTTATTTCATTTTTATTATTATTAACTTTTAATGTATTTTGTCAAGATACTATCTTTCGATTTGAAGAAAAACCAATTATTGGAAAAATAGTATTTGCTGATAATAATATTATATTATATAATAAAAATAATTTTCTAAAAGATATATCAACAGAATTTGTATTTGGATACAAACAAAATAATAAATTATCTATATTATATAAAGAAAAAGAACAACCATTCACTACAATACAAATGAATGATTATGTAATGGGTAGAACAAAAGGATATCAAGATCATATTCCAGGAATACCATTTACTATAGGATTTTTTAGTTCTTATTTTTATACATATTACAATACTAGAGGTTTAACTAGAAATCCAAAAGTTTCATCACTAGCATTTACTGCAGTTCCATCAATTGTATTTACATATGTAAAGCCTAAAGCAAATAAAAAATGGAGTTTAGAAAAAAGAACTGGGTATCGATTATCTAGATCTGAAAAAAATCAAGTTTCTTCATGGTGGGGTGCAGTATTAGGAACTACTGTTATATATATTCTTTACTTTTCTAGATAATATATATTTATAATAAAGTTATTAAAAGGAGTTTTATATGACAAAAGTAACAGATCGTTATGACGATAAAAATTTAATTAATTTAGCAAAACAACAATACGATAAAAAACAAAAATCAAAACTACCAGCTGATATAGTAAAATTACCATCTGCAGGTAAAATATATCCAGAAGATAGTTCATTAAGACAAGGTAGTGTTGAAATGCGTCATATGACCGCATATGATGAAGATATATTAACAAATGCATCATATATAAATGAAGGAGTTGTATTAGATAAACTTTTAGATTCATTGATAACTTCTGACATTGATATCAATGAATTAGCTGTTTTCGATAAAGAAGCATTGATTGTAAATGCCAGAATTTCAGCATATGGAAGTAAATATCCAATCATAGTTAAAGACCCAAAAACAAAAAATAAAATTGATCGTTTTATAGATTTAAATAATTTGAAATTTAAATCGGTTAATTTAGATACAAATGAAGCTGGCGAATGTATATATCATTGTGAAGATGGATCTATAATTCATTATTCATATGCTCCAAAAAAACAAAATATCGAAGTTACAGAATCAAATCGTATTTCATCATTTTTGTTAACATTGATACGTGAAATTAATAAAAAAAGAAATATAGAAGATATAAAAAAATATATTCAATATGACTTTACATTTCAAGAATCTAAAAAGTTTCAAAAACATGTTTTAGATAATATGCCTGGATTGGTAACAGAAATAGAAGTTGAAGGTGAAGACGGAGGCACCTTTACTGCCGGGTTTCAATTTGGACCAGACCTTTTTTGGCCTAACCTCTAAAGACAGACCGAAGTTACACTCTAATTTATTCGATTTATTATGGCTTGGAGAAGGAAAATGGGACTGGGAAACATTATATTATATGCCAGTATATCTTCGATCATTTTATATAAAAAAATTAGAAAAAATATATAATGATAAAAAAGAAGCTCAACAAAAACAACATTCAGGAAATAAATCGTCTAAAAAAATAGAAAAAGGTCCTTTTTAAATATTTATATTTATAAAAAAGGATATTCAAAGTTGTCGACACAAAATCAATTATATAATTTAAAACAATTACCCAGAACTTCTCAGATACCAGACCTAGGTGATGATCCTAACAATGCATTAGAAAAATTAAAAGAGGAGCTTAAAAAGTTACAAGATGGATATGAAAATTTAATTCCAGCTGGTGTAGAATTCAACTTATTACTAGAAAAACAAATTGCTTTATTACAATTAATTGAAGGAACAACTAAAAATGCTGTTACACGTTTTGATATTTTAGAACAAAGAGCAAAAGGAATAAATGAAGCATTTGATATATCAGCTAATAGATCTATAGCATTTGCAAAAAGTATTGATCGAGTTGGAAAATCATTAAATATTAATACCAGGTCTGCAAAAACATATGTAACAGAAATAAATAAATTAATACCCGGACTAGGAAAATTAGATAAAGGAAATCAAGGTTACTATAAAAATTTACTTCGAGGTAATGAAATATTACGAGAACGTTTAGGATTAAGTGCAGATGAAGCATTAGCAGTAAGAAGATTATCTAATTTACAAAATACAGAATTAATACCATCAATTGGAGAATATATTAATACAGCAGCTGCATTAAATGAAGAAGGTATTACTGGAGCATTTCAAACATTTTTTGAAGAAATATCAACTACTAGTACAGACATAGTTGCACAATATAGCAAAATGTTACCAGATGCATTAATGAGAACAACTATTGATGCTAGAAGATTAGGATTAACATTAACTGATTTAAAAACTGCTGGTGATAACATGTTGGATATTCAAAAACAAACTCAAGCATCATATGATTTTCAATTATTTACCGGTAAAGCTTTAGAAACACAAGAATATAAAAACATAGCAGCTGCATTTAATAGAGCAACTATCGAAGGAGATGCAGCGGAACAATTAAAAATAATTGAATCATTAACTAAAGAACATGGCAAGGATCTCAAAACCAATTTAATGGCTCGAGAAGCTGCAGCTTCACTGTTAGGAATTGATCAAGGAAAATTATTAGAGATAGTTAATTTACAGCAAGAATTATCTGATATTGAAAATGAAAAAGAAGCTAGTTTAAATGAACAACAAAAGAAAAATTTAGAAATATTAAATACACAACGAACTGCAGATATAATATCAAGAAAAGCAGCTCAAGAAGAATCGGCTGCAGTTGCTGGTTCACAAGCACAATTTGACGTTAATGCTGTTACAGCACCTGGTGGGGTTGTAGATCAGATAATAAAAAAATCTTCAGATTTTGTAAATGAAACTGAAGTGGGTAAAATGGTTGTAGGAGCATTAACTGTAGCAGGAGCATTAAATTTTACTGGTGATACACTTAAGTCATTGAAACAAGGCTTAAAAGCAACAGATGCCCAAACACCAGGAAAAGCTACTGGCGGTCCTGTAGCAATGGGCAAATCATATATGGTTGGAGAATTAGGACCAGAATTATTTACTCCTTCTTCAGCTGGAACAATAACTTCAACAAGTCAAATGGCTTCTGCAGGAGGCGGCGGATCTAGAGCAATTGTAGAAGCATTAAAAGGAATGCAATTCAATGTTATAAATAATTTTGATGGAAGTGCTATATTAACATCAATTGAATTAGCAGAAGGAAATAGATTAACATAGAATTTAGATATGGCAAATTTTTATGACATAAGCAAACAATACGTACCTAATACGGATGGTAATGGATTTATAACTAAATTCAATTTAACCAATGAAAGATATGATCCAACTCTAGAAGTATCAACATCTTTAGAAAAAATTAAACCATATACAATCGATTTAAATCAATCAGGTAAAGGAACTCCTAGTGTTTTATATTCTATAGACTTATCACAATCAGGTAAAGGAACTCCTAGTACAGAATATAATGTAAACACAAATCAATCCACGAACGGAACTCCTAGCACAGAATATAGTGTAGATACAAATCAATCCACGAACGGAACTCCTAGTACAGAATATAATGTAAACACAAATCAATTTTCAAATACAATTCCATTTACACTTTATACTGTAGATACATCACAAACATCAACTAATATTCCAGCTAATCAAATGAATATTATTGATACAACACAATCATCTAATGGCAGACCAAGTATTATAATGCCAACATTACAAATATTACCTATAGGTACTCAAGTTCCAAGACAATATCAACAACCAGCTCAACAAGAATCCACTGAAATAGGACCCACATTCACAAGTAATGATGGAACAGTTACAACTAATTCATTTTTATCAAATCAAAAATATGAAAATAAAACAATTAATTTGAATGCATCTCCACCAGATGAACAACGAGTATTAAATACACAAAATCAATTTAAAGGATTAAATTCAAAAACTGATATTTTAGAAACAACAAGTAATAGATTAGCTAATAAAATATTGAATGGAGCTACTGCATTATTTGGATTAGATAATATTAATTCATCATATGCTTTAAAAGGAACATTTGAAACATTACCATTTTCAGAATTACGTCCAAATCCAAATTTAGCACCAGGAGCAACATATCAAGATTTTCGAAGTAGACTACCTGTTTCTTCTAAACGAATGGATGGAGCAGCTGCAGCATCAAGAGGTAGCGTAAAAGCCGGATCATATTTTTCTGCTACTAGAACATTGCCTGGAGGAGCATATTCTGTATTTAATTTGGAAAATACATATGGATTTCCAATAACCTCTGCAGCAGTTGGAAATGATTTCACAAAAAGATCAGAAGTAGCTACCAGATGGAATCCGCTAGCTGGTACTGATATAAAAGAGTCATTAATAAAAGCTAAAAATTTAAAAGATGGAGCAAGTTTTAATCAAAATACAGGAGCATGGGTACGATCAAAGAATCCATTAGAACTAACAACAAGATTTACAGGAGACAAAGTTACAGTTATTGACTTTGGAAAAAGATCTAATAGTTCAATATATCAATGGAAACCGGAGGGAGCTTTAGCTGGAGCATTAAATAAAGCTGAAATTTTTGGATCAACTATTGGAGAAACATTAGGAGTAGGTAGAACAAGTGATTTAATTAAATTCTTTTTTAACGGCCCTAAATTATATCCTGGATCAACTGAAGTTGATGATGTTATTGTATTTAGAGCAATTATAAATTCTTTAACTGATTCATTTTCTGCCAATTGGAGTCCTGTACAGTTTATAGGAAGAGCAGATCCTAATTATACATATCAAGGATTTTCAAGAAATTTTGATATAGGATTTACGGTATATGCTTCAAATCGTGATGAATTAAAACCAATATACAGAAAATTAAATTATTTAGCTAGTTATACAGCTCCTGAATATTCAGATGATACATTGGTAATGAAAGCTCCATATTTAAGAATGACCGTAGGTGATTTATTAGTCCAACAACCAATTGCAGTATCTAGCGTATTTTATACTTTTCAAGATGCTGAAACAACATGGGAAACAAATATTGAACAAGATCCAACTAATATGGAAGTGCCTAAAAAGATTGATGTAACTTTATCTGGATTCTTGATTACCGATTATCTACCACAAAAAGGAGGAAGATTCTATACGTTGGCAAAAGAGTTTGATAAAGAAGGACAACCTAAACCAGGAAACAATGATTGGTTGAGTGATTCAGTACAAACTGAAGCAAAAACATTATCATTTGATGATTTATCAAGAAGACAGCAAAAACAAGCTGAAAAATTAATTCGAAAAGACAAAAAACGTAACGATCGTATTGGTAAAAAGAACATAAAAAATCAAGAATTAATTCAACAAGGAAAAGGTAGTAGACCTGCTTTTTAATAGAAAATTATGAATAGATACGAAAACATACCAATTATAAAAACAGATGCAGGTAAGCGAAGATTTGCTTCTAGCTTTTTACCAACAATACCAACATCAGAACAAGATATTTATATAGTTACTACATCAGTTGAACGGTTAGATCATTTAGCTAAACAATTTTATGATGATGAAAATTTATGGTGGGCAATTGCATTAGTTAATAGTATTGGAAAAGGAACTATATATGTTCCTGTTGAAACAAGATTACGAATACCACCTAAAAGTACTATAGAAGAATTAATATAAAAAAAAGTTATGGCAGGAGATCTTTATTATTCACAAGTTAATTCAAGTTTAAAAAAAGAACTATTAGCAAGATCTGCTACAGGTAAACTAAATAGATCTCCAGAATCTATAGACTTCATGTTAAACAAGCTAACCAATGTAAAAATATATGCATTTGAAGGAGATACTGTAACAACTGATCCTATAGGCGTATTAGGAGGAGGACTAGTAACGCAAAATTCAGAAAATGGATATTCATATTTACCTAGTGGCCCATCTGGATACGCAACTAATATTTCTACAAGGCCCGGGCCAGTAATCACCGGCGTTACAGTTAATATTGCAGATCAAGGAGAAAAGGGAATAAATACTGCAACTATTAATTTAACAATAATGGATCCAGCTCAATTAGTAGAAATTGAAGATACATTTTTTAGACCCGGACGACCATTAAAAATAGAAATAGTACAACCAGATGATGTTATACAAAATACCGAATCTGGAACAGGAGCGTTGTTAAACAGAGATGAATTATTATATACTACTAAAATATTGCAACAACAATATAAAGGTACTGATCAAGATCTAGACGAATTTCGAAAAATGAATCAACTAATATTTACTGGTCTTGTAGATGGATTTAAAGTTGAATATAATGTAGATGCAACGTTAAATGTAACATTAACTACAAGATCGATTTTTGGTATTTATCCAGATGTATCATTGTTTATATCAAATCCTCAAATTCCAAATTCTTCTATAGATCAAACTATAACTAAAACGTTTTCTGACACATTAAAAGGAGATATTAATAACGAAGTAGAAAGATTAAAAAAAGATTATCCGAATGGATTTATTCAACAGTTTCAAATTTTAGATGAAATAAAAAACGAAACTGATCGTGTAATGTTATATGGACCTATATATAAATCTAGAGACAATCAAAAATATGGATATACAACAATGATATCTATAGGATTATTAATAGACTTTTTATATAAATATATTTATCTACCTGCAGTTAATACAAAAGATGATGACTCTCCAGTTGTTGTTCCAAATATGCAGATTGTATGCGATGATAGATTATGTAAAACAAATTATTATGAAGAACTAGTTTCAGCAAATCCAAGTAGAATTTTATTATATCAAGGAAATACAGAAGAATCAAAAACAAATGATTATATAAGACTAGCTGGTACTGGAGATGGAATAGAAGTAACAGAAGGAGGTTTACGAACTGTAGGTAGTATAGACGATATAGGAAACGAAGAAACTATAGCAACAGAAGATTATGTTATTAACTATTATGATGGTATTGAAAATATAGGAAATATTCCAGGATTCTATCAAGTATCTGACAAGGATCAAGTAAATCCAACATCTGAATCAACTAAATATGGATGTTTATCAAGAATATTAATTAATGTAGAAACAATTGCAGAACTAGAAAGTAAATTACGAGAACAAACCACTAGGCCATTTACTATTAAAAATTTTATGATTGAAATATCAAATGAAATTAAAAAACAATTGGGTTATGCAATATTTCCTGGTTTAATTTATCATTCAGAATCACCAAGTACTTTATTGTTTTATGATCAAAATTATTTTGGACCAGATTTACAAATAGCAGAATTTGAAATACCAGTATTTTCTAGCAAATCGCAAGGTACAGTCGTACGTGATATAAAATTATCATATGATGTGCCAGATAAATATAAAAATTTATTATTTGGATTTAGATCACAAGCAGTATCTCCTACTAAAGTTGCTTCATATAATCCATATCTAATATCTAATTCTTCGAAAGCTCGTGAAGAAGAACAAGAAAAATGGAAGGAAAATCACGAAAAATCATTAACACAATTAGCAGACGCAAAATCAGAATTAACAAAAGACATTTATGATAAATCATATATTGATAATTTACAAAATGCATTAGAATTATATGTAAAATATTCTGAACCATCATTACAAGAATCTATAGATCAACAAAAACCTAGATGGTTGTATACATTAGAATTTACAGTTGATGGTATTAATGGATTTAAATTTGGAGATGTTTTACAATTTAGAGGATTACCAAAAAAATATAATCAAGATTATGTTTTTATTGTAGATAAAATAACACATCAAATAGATTCAACAGGACAATGGACTACTACTTTAAACTGTGGAACTAGAGCAAGAAGCACATCGATAATATAATGAGAAAAAAAGAATATTATAATAAAGAAGAAGTTGTTGAAAATCAATATACTACTGGTAAAGAGTATATGACTAAAAATCGTGTTGAATATATTGGATTATATCACAAATATATTACTGGCGAAGTTTATACATTAGCTACATATAATCCTAATAAATCAATTCCACTAATAACTTATCAAGAAGAATCTGCAGATATTAAATTGTATAAAACTAATAAATCAAAAATAAAAACTAAATACAATACTCCGAACATATTTTATCCATCTCCTACTACAGCTGATATTAAGAAAAAGCGTATGACAAGATATGTTTTAAAAAATGTATCTACAAATCAAATTTTTGAAACTAATTTACAAACAGTTAAAAATTATCAAAAAAAGAAAATTGATAATAATTTATATCAATTAGAAACAATTGAATGGAAAATATCTGGTCCGTTAAATACCACAACAATAAATGGAATTACACAAATTGGAGTAATAGAAGAAAATATTCAAACAATACGTAATAAATCAAAAAAAATGTCAGGATTATTACAATATTTCAAATCATATTCCGAATTTTATACTGACACTATATATGAAATACCAGAAAATATAAATCAATCTTTTTCGTCTCAACCTACTACTACTTCAACATCAACTCCTACGTCAGTATCTACTTCATACTAGAATATTTTGATTTTATCAAAAAATTTATTATTATATTAATGTATGATAATAATAGACGATTCAAAAGAACTAGATTCGTTATTACAAGATATTAAAAATGAGACTCATGTATTGGTAGTTCCAATATTGGCAGATCATCAATTACATCCATCTATCAATAAAATATCATGTATATACGTATATTCAAGCAATGAAATTGAATTCATTGTTCCTATACATCATACAGAACAATTAACCGGGTTTAAAGAACATCTAAATAAACTACTCGATTTGAAATCTATATTTGTGCATGACAAAAAGTTATGGTTACAAATGGGCGGAAATAACAATGTTTATGATGTTAAAACTCTATGGTGGTATACATACGGAGAAGCTTACGACGAAAATCATTATTATACATCAGCTCATCATTTTTATTGGAGAAGACATACTAATTTGCAACATGTAAACACAATTGTTCCTTTAATGAAACATGCAGAAATGTGTCAAAAAATACGCAAGTATGCAATGCCAATGATAATTAACTCAAAATTATCAGACTCATATAAAAAATTTAATAATTATTATCCAAAAATATTTTCTGAAATTGAATCTAACGGGATGCAAACAACTAATTCATTTAAAATGAAAGAGTTAATAAAAGATGGACGTGTTTATTCTCAATATCATTATCATACAACTACAGGCCGGCCATCTAATGCATTCCGTGGATTTAATTTTGCAGCAATGAATAAACAAGATGGAACAAGAGATGCTCTTTGTAGTAGATTTGAAAATGGTGCATTAGTTGAATTTGATTTTGATGCATATCATGTAAGATTAATAGCTCAATTAATTGGATATAAATTACCAACTAGATCTATTCATACATATTTTGGAAAATTTTATTTTGGTACTGATAAATTAACATCAGATCAATATGAACAAAGCAAACAAATAACATTTAGATTGCTATATGGTCATATAGAAAAAGAATTTTTAAAGATTCCATTTTTCAATGAAGTAAATAATTTTGTACATTCATTATGGAGTGAATGGAAAAGTAATGGATATATAAAGACTCCAATATTAAAAAGAGTATTAAGTAAAGATAATTTGTCTGACATGAACCAAAATAAATTATTTAATTATTATTTGCAATCATTAGAAACAGAATTTACTGCAAGTAGATTAAATCTTTTATCAAATTTATTAAAAGAATATAAAACATGTATTATATTATATACATATGATTCAGTGTTATTTGATGTTCCAATTTATGAAGCTAAAGAAATATTAATCAAGATAAAATCATGTTTAGAAGGCAATGATTTCCCTGTTAAATGTAAAGTAGGTAATATTTATAGTAAAATGAATGACATCAAGTTATGATAAATAAGATTATTAATGAATGGACATATCAACTAGATTCTGGATATCCAACAAAAGATTCTGATTATGAAGTACTTCGTTCGGTATTACGAGAAACCAATATGCTTTCTGAACAAGAAATTGATCAAACAATTTATCAAGCTAAAGGATTAAATGAACAAGATGAAGGTTTTTTAGAAACTATGACTAATGAGTTACTTGCAGCAAATGTTAAACAGCCTGTAATAGATGTTGTTATACAAACATATAATACTTTATCTGCAGGAGAAAAAATAGCATTCAAAGAAAATTTCAGAACTCATTCAATTGAATCATATGTAAACAGAGAAGGATATAAACCATTTGTTAAATTTTGGCCAATCAAAGGAAAAGATCAAGGTAGTGGAGAAGTACCAGTAACTCTAGGAGTAGCAGGAAGTAATTCTGGAGGAAATACAGGAAAAGATATTAACTTAAAAAACGGAGAAACATGGGAAGTAAAAGAATTAACTCCTAGTAATTACGATTTTGATCCTGCAGGCGATGGAGACGCTAATAAATTTCCCTTTACATTTGAGCTAAGAGATTTTTATAAAAATATTATAGAGCCATTTTCTGATTTAGGCGACGTTTTTAATGCATTATCTCCAATGGTTGATAAAGAGTCTCATGGAGCATTAAAAAGAATGATTCAAATAATAAACGATCGATTTGCAAATCCAAAACAAAATTCTCAAAATGTTGCTATATTTCGTGAAGTAGCAATGGGCTTTTTTTGGAAGCATTGGTATTTAGGATTTCAAGAATTAAATAAAATTTTCTATCAAACAAAATTAGACACAGATGTTAGAGATACAAGGGTAA